>Ga0136643_10005198_pt1 | contig 18242 bp, 5 predicted proteins | sample TergutLab28metaG_FD_96883 | JGI IMG/M metagenome (GOLD analysis project Ga0136643, IMG submission 96883) | Labiotermes labralis P1 segment gut microbial communities from Petit-Saut dam, French Guiana - Lab288 P1 (version 3) (version 3) | ecosystem: Host-associated > Arthropoda: Insects >...
GATGTCACTTGCTTTATTATTTCATTATTTAATGCTCAACATGTTTCGGATGTTAATACATCCATCCTCAGGAGCTTGCGACTTATTTGTTGAGTTATTTCATGGGTTGTATTGCTCTGGTACAACGTGGTATCCGGATACCACACCAGCCCAGCCAAACCACAAGGTAACACCAACACACATCGAACCAGAGCAATACAACTTATGAAATAGCTCAACAAATAAGTCGCAAGATCCTGAGGATGGATGTGTTAACATCCGAAACATGTCGAGCATTAAATAATGAAAAAATAAAGCAAGTGACATCAAGTTGGTCTCTCTTTATTCAACTAACTCGCCAGCTTTACTTCTCTTTCAAAAATTATTGAATTATTTGTAATTATTAATTCGTGGGATGCTCCAGTGAAACTTTCACTAAATGGCACAGCGATAAGTCTAGGGTAGAATTCTCTTAGAGTTCTGTTCACTGTGTACGACTTTTTGCAGACTGGATACCTGTGAAGTCAGGCAGTAACAAGGACGCGGTACTTAATGTGAAAGTTTGAGTCTATCAACAGTCCTCATCAGGTAATGGTGGCAAGACATCAAACACCGAAAATTTGAGCTTACGGCAAAATAAAAGAACACGGTTGCTTAAACTGTGATAGACGTGCCATTACTGGTATGCCAACCGTTATTTACTGGCATTTGGCCTTAATAAAAACAAAAATATACAAAGAGTATATTTTTTTAAAAAAATAAATAATATATAACTCCCTTATATCTGCTAATACGCAACATTGATGGTAACGTTACATAACTCGAGGTTTTCGCTCTTCTAAGTTGTTACGTAGCGCAGATTGGTAGTTAGTTTCCGCCGTTTTGGGACAACCTATCGGTACTACCTTCGAAGGTCAAGCAGTCTTGGAATGCTTGACCCTCGAGGATGAGACCAATAATTTTAGCCTACTTGTCGGTAATTATACACCAAACTACTCTGCGTAACATCCCAAGATAGCGGACATCTCATTCACATCACGAGCCATAGTTATTCAGGTCAATGTAAAGGTAAAGGAAACGTTGTCATATGCATGTCATGAAGACATAAGGGGACATAGAGGTACAACTCCATTCATTATCAACATCGGAAGTAGATGTGATGGCTTGCCAGTTCTAAAATCACACATCCCCGTTGTGTGTATATAAACAATAGGTGTATGTACTAGTCAATAACACAAGAATATCTAAAAAGATGTTTAATAAAGGATGATAGTAACTCCATGTTTCGGCCTATTGCGGCCATCATCAGGTTTTCATCCGAAAGTATGATGTTAGTGCTTTATAGGATTGGTATGGTTATTTCACTACCACCATACATTCGGATGAAAACCTGATGATGGCCGCAATAGGCCGAAACATGTAGTTACTATCATCCTTTATTAAACATATTTTTAGATATTGTTGTGTTATTGACTGATACCTACACCTATGGCTTGCCAGTTTCACGCCACGCTAAATTTACATGCGCAATACCCACCGAATACGAGACAAGCTGACCCCAGAACCGGTCTGGAATCTTTGGAGAAGAAATGAATATCATGTCTCTGCTGAGAATAGGACCACGATTCCTAGGTTGTCCACGTCTTAACCTAGTCACTATACCAACTACTCTATCGCGGTTTACTTAGTTAATTAGAAGCAAACGAAAAAAAAAAGACACGTAACGACTCCTCATAACAGATGCACAAAATTTCGAATTATAAGTACCTAAAAGGAGATTATAGAAATTTCATTAGACGCCAATATGGAAGCTGATATAGCAGAAAAACATGGGAAAAGAAGTTGATGTGTTCATTCAGGCGCTGTCTCTAGATTCCAGGACAAAACCAGGCCACAATAAAATACTTAGCATAATATTTTCTGCCAGAATGTGGCCTGGCTAACATATGAATATGAATTTGGGTTTCTCTCTGTGGTAACTATTAAGGGTACTGATTTCTGGAAGAGAAAGAGTGTGGTCTGGTAACAATTTGCTGGCATTTCGAAGCGACCTTTTGCCTCTATTATCAGGGTAGCCTATAATACGTTGGCAGGAATTTCTTGAGAATTACAAAGCGCCACATAATTTACTGTAGGATATCTTTCAATTTCTTATAATTTGAGAATATCTGAGATAAAGAAGAATCTGACAGACCTAACGAGTACATTTACCCTGCAAGAGGACATTTTACATTAAAAGAAAGTAAATCGTAACATTAGGATTGAAGTGAAGAATTCGAAGAAAAGGAACTTACGAAAAAGGATGTGGTGGTTAAAGGGTTGGATGACGATGGGAATACGAGGAAGGAAAGGATGACTTGAGAGGAGAGGGAAAGGAAAAATAAATTATTATTTGACTGTAAAAGAACAGCTGCTTCTGATGGGTGGACTAAAAAATCGTGACAAGTTAGTCAGTGAGATCTGTGGCTTGGTTCATCCATGTTGTGATGACTCCCTGATGCGATGTTCTCTGTCTAGCTGCCATTACACTGCCTGCCCACTGCACCACCAAACAACTTACATTACAAAGACATTACACTTAAGAACAACTACAGTATTCACAACAGTCTTACAAATTTATGCCTCTTTGCAACGACCTACTATTTATAATTCTTTTTTTTTTGAAGCTGCTGCAATGCTAACAGCCAGATATAAGTTGTGTGGTCATGTAAGTTCCAGAAACTAAAGTCGGTGATCGAATTCCTTACGGGTGTTAATGTCCACTCTTTTGTTAGTTACTGTATAAAGACAGAGGCGTTGGACGGGGTGGTATTTGTCTACGTCAGTGCTTGATTGTGTTGAAATAATATTTTAAAAATCTCTTGAATTAGAGTGTTCCTGATGGCAGAGCAGCTGTAGGAGTAGGGATGGTGTTGCAGCAGCAGCAGCAGTAGCATTAGTAGTAGTAGTAGTAGTTGTAGTAGTAGTAGTAGTAGTAGTAGTAGTAGTAGTAGGAGGCATAGGTAGAGTAAAGGAAAAATAATGGAAGTATTTTGAAAATAACAACAGAAAAGAGGATTCAAAAACACTGTGTAGTTTTGTATGCACTAAACTATTCAAAATGTGCTTATTAAACTTAATGAGGGAGAAACTAAGCTCAAAGTGGTTTAAAATAGGGTGCTGAGGAACACAGTCGGGCCCAACAGGTTACTGGAGGAGAGTGCGTACAGAGGAGTTTCATGACCCGCTCTCGTCACCAAACGTTATCTGGTGATCAAATCAAGAATAGTGAGATGGGTGGGGAATGTAAAACTTATGGGGGAGAAGAGGGGTACTTACAGGTTTTGCTGGAAAAACGCCAGGAAAATAAACCACTCGAAAGACCAAGGATTAGATGATTGAATAATCTTAAAGTGGATCTTCAAACCATAAGATGGGAGATGTAGGCCGGACTGATCTGGCTCAGGATATGAGCAATTTGCGGGTATTTGTGAATGGAGTGATTATCCTTTGGGTTCCATAAAATGCGGGGAACTTCTTTAATAGCTGAGAAACTGTTAGTTCTCAGCAAGGACCCTCCTACATGGAGTTAGTCCGATTAAACTTGAAAAAAGTTTGGTCATAAATTCCAGACAGGAAATAACAATTTTTAAAAACTATTTAAAATACACAGCTTTTCAGATACCCTATTTTTAGTGTAACGTAGAAGGGTTTAAAAGTCCAATAGTAGAAATGAATCTCAGGAGACATAGAGCAACTGGTAGTTTTGCTTAAGCCACAACCTGCATATGCGTTCCTCAGAGAAAAAGACGTCATAGTCACTTGAACCTCTCTACTTGTATTGTATATTCTCTTTCATCAAATTCTAGTATTCGACAGTAGAATTTGTCCGAAATTGATGAATTCTCTTTAAATAACGTGCTTATTCAAAGCTGGAAGGAAAATAGCAGGGTTGACTGACGTCAACTTTAGTGTTAGTTTACCATATTTCATCTTTTATAGTATGAGTAGAAGATGAAACCGACAGGTGGTACTTTGGACAGGCTGGAAATTGTGGGGACTTCCTTTACAGAACCCACGTTCAGCTGCTGAACGTTGCCTTTAGTTACGTTTCAATATGCACAGCTGTAAATGCGTTTCAACTTACATATGGCAGAGTATGGTACTATAAACTACTGGCCCTGGGGTCGACTCAACCTCCAACAGAAATAAGTATCAGGAATATTTCCTGGGGGATAAGGCGGCCGGTTGGTAGGACTGACAACCTTAGCACCTTCGTGTTCCGATTGTCTTAAAATGTGGGAGCCTCAGACTCCTGGAGACCTCAGGGACTGTCCAGGTCTGTACAAGGATTGCTTTACATTTACTTTTACAGCAAATATACTCACGGATATTGTGACGTTACAAAATAAATTGTCCCTCTGCTTGATTAAGTACCAAGTCGTGAAATCGTACGCGTTTGGGGAGTAAACTCCAATCATTCTTAACTTCGTCACTCGATGGAGGCCAAACATTGTACTAAGAAACAGTAATAACAGAAAAACTAACAATAGGCTGCCGATATGAGTAATTTAAACAGAAAACACTTGCACAATTTTACGAAGTGACCCTTAGAGTTACCACATATATCATTTTTTATGTACAATCAGAAATCATACTGAATTTTTACGCACTTTTATGCTAGAAATCCTAAAAAAATGACAATTGTAAGTTCACTTGTTCTTTATTGCTACTAAACAATCAGATACTGAAGATTTTCCCCTGCACTCGTGTTACTTACTATTCTACAAAATGCAATGTCAACAAAAGTTTCATATCTATCGAAGCTGAATTACGCTACGATACAGGGTTGCTGTCGCTCACAAATCGTCCAGCCACATCGATAACGTTACTGCATAAGAAGCAATAAACAAATACCAAGTCTTGCTGTCCTCTGGTGTAGCGCCATTCCCGTACTTTTACTCCGAAATCGGCGTCAAATTTTCTATCGCAGCCTTTCGATCCCAGACAATCCATGTGGGATTTGTGGTGATCAAAGTGGAATAGCGGACACTTTATCTGCTCGTGCTTCAGATTTCCCGTCATTTGTCATGACACAAATTCTCCACTCACATCCATCTACCACCGACGCTATTTGCTACTAGCAATTGACCGCGTCGTTTGATAAACACCTTTCACACCTTATCCCAAAGCTCAAATTCTCCCTCACAAAATAAGGAAGTCACTCACTCAGTGGCACGTGTATGAGGTAAACTGGTGTAAATTACTTGAATAAGTAGTGGTTCAGCCTACACTCGGATACCATATCACCAACAGGCAATCCTGCTACATAACACCAGGACGCCTCAAGTCAGCCTACACTCGGATACCACATCACCAACAGACAATCCCGCTACATAACACCAGGACGCCTCAAGTCAGCCTACACAAAGCAACAAATAGTCGCAAGCTCCTGAAGATGGACGTATTAACGTCTGAAACATGTTGAGCAGTAGATAATAAAGCAAGTGTCATCTAGTTGGTCAACCTTCATTCAAATATCAAGATGATGGACGGTCCAATACGCATAAGATGGTGTAAATTGCGTTTTGTTCTTCTGAAGTATGACACACAAGTGCGTATTTCAGCTTTGGGGATGCATATGGCTTCAGCCTGTAAGGTGTTCGACATTCTAAATATCGAAGCTGGAGGCATTTTATTGCCTCGAAATGATAAGAACGCTCTACCAGTCTACAAAGTGTCGTAGCGGAGAAGATCGCAGTGTGTACCACAGAAAACTCCAACAAGAATCGCGTTTAATTACGTGTCGATGTCATTACTCCTTACTGCAAGCAAATACAGTGTTAACTGCATTCATTATAATATTTCAAATTTTAAAGTCCAGTTATAACTACATGTATCACTAGCATGATAACACAACAATCTGCATTTTACCTACCGAGTTTATTTGTGGGGTTTGTAAGAGAGGGCCTCCAAGAATTTTTGGTTTGATTTTCAAACAACGGTGAATACGAGCAGAACAAATGGCTTGGATCTGACGTCTTGGAGATTAGTAGGGAAAACGTCACACAACAAGCAGACAGCGATATTGTACAGTATCTACCAACGGACTTCACTTTTAATACTGAAGTGGAAATTCCCGCACCATGGAGTCTAAACACTTGAATGTTTTTTTTTTTTAATCAGCGGTATACTGCGAGAAGTTCACAAAATTACAATTATACGGTACATATATATGGATGGATTTTTAAGGCATAAAAAACGAACCATGTAACCAACTAATCGCCTAATCCTATTGTGCTGGGTCTTTCTTGAAAGTATGTATTTGCTAAGTACAGGATGACCCACGGGAACCTGACATCTTTTGAATGGATAGTACTCAGTAGGTAGGCCGGAGGGGGGGGGGGACTGTACCAACGTGTGGTTTCAACAAGATGGTGTCACAGCGCACACTGCAAACGATTCAATGACCATTGTTCGAAACATATTTCCCGGGCACCTCATTTCGCGTTTCGGAGACGTGCCGTAGCCCCCTCGCTCTCCCGATCTTTCAACGTGTGACTTTTTTTTTGGGGGTGGGGGGTATTTGAAATCTCGTGTTTACGCTCACAAACCCCGTACGTTGAATGATTTGAAGGAAGCCATCCGTCAGGAAATTCGTCCGATCGATCGTCGGTTGTTGGCCCGTGTCATGGAAAATTTAAAAAAAATGCTTGAAAACTGCATCCAAGAAGACGGTCGTCATCTTATAGATATCATTTTTAAAACTTAACCATTTGGTTTGGCATGTTTTAAGCTTTACTTTTGTATAAATAAATGCGAATTTACTTGAAAAACAACTGAGTACTGTTTAAATTACAGATGTCAGGTTCACGTGGCTCACCCTGTAAATCCAGTACCTATATCCTTGACTCCAAAGAACCGAAATTACAGTGTCTTGTTATAAAAAGTCTAACCTAGGTCGGTGAAGCTTATATCAAAATTATAAACACAAATTAAAAATATGTTTTAGTTTTCATTTACAATTTATTATATTGGCTTTTATTCCCTCATTTAATTAATGTTTAATATGGCAATAATTGCTATTTTTCGCGGAATGTCTGCGTGACCTCTCCACAGGTGACACAGGAAGTCCGTATGCTGTACTTCACAAGTGACGGCAGATACGGTAGGTAAACAGAAACCATCGAGATGCGGTGTATGACAATTAATATCCATCAGAATTGTTAGGAAATTTTGTGTACATGGAATACAGTTATCAGCACAGAGAATGGCAAATCGGTAGAATCTCTCAAGTTCTTGAAGTTGTTTTCTTTAATTTTATATATTTGTCTTGTGCAGATGACGTCAATGGTAAGCGAGTGTACTATATCGATGTTTAGAGAACAAGATTTATGTTCCACTGTATGGTCAAGTTCCTGAGTTTCTTTTTTGTCTTGATTTTAGGTCTTCATATTTATTCCAAAATTTTAAATTTTCAAACTTTCTCCCACTTATAAACACCTGAAACTAGGCGTACAGGGGAACATAAACTGACATGTGTAGAGGTTGAAAAGGGTTATGGTTACATATGAGAAGCGGAAAAGATCCCAGTTCCTGGCTACGCCATGCTCAGGTTGTCATCTGCGTGTCTCATACTGCGTTGCCTTGGTTTCAATGTCAGGCCAATCAATGTTGGATTTGTGGTGGACAAAGTGTCACTGGAACAGGCTTGTCTCCGAATACTTCGAAACCTGCTATCAGTGTCACTACACATTCTTTCATCTATCACAAGCCGTATATTATCTTAACAACTGACGGCGTCGGTAAATAACAGAAACATACACACGGATCAAATATGTGAGCCCTGTATAATCAGTGAACAATGTCCTGACTACTAACTCCGCGGAACAAAGACTTTTTTGATGATTTGAGAAATCTCCAGAATTTTAACGGACCCGAAGTTTCATTCTCGTGTTCATAAGTGCACGCCACATGTCTCTATCCTGAGTAAAAGCAGTCCATTTCACGGCACCATCGTATTCTATAAATATCCATTCTAATATTATCCTCCAATCTACGCCTAGACCTAGAGTAGTATATTACTGTGACTCCAACTTAAAGTGGGCAATTAGCTCTAGTAGGCAATTATTGTTGATTAAAATACAGACACGTTTTTGAAAGTTTATTTTAAGTTGGACGCTTGAAAGTTGGAGAAACTATGGTCGAAAACTTCTCCTTACAGTATCCTGGGATTTGTATGCTCTTTGGTGTTAACCTCCTTGCTAAATCGCCAGCACTGCTGAAGGTACAAAGTGTAGTCATGGGTAATGAGTTTAAAATTGAGATTGACAGCTTTCCTGCCTCCTGCGAGTCGTGATCCGACGATTTCCCTTAATAACACAATCGATTCAAATGTAAAATTGTAGTTTGTCTCTTTCATTTCTTGTAGTGATGCTAGAAATTTCGTCATTCCTTTTACAAGCGATGGTTTGTATTTTCCTTTCCGCTGACCTTGGTTGACGTTAATGGGACCGTGAGGTCATTTCCACGTGGGGGTCAAGATTATCATCGCCCCATTAAGACAACAAAGGTGTACGATAATAAAACTGAAATTATGGGGAGAAACAAATTTCAGTTAAACACACCAAATAAGCACCCAGTCGAACGAATAACCTACCGAACTAAAGACCGAAGGCTTTCGCAGCAATCAGCCAAGTCTACATCAAGATCAGTAAAATACAGCTGTGAACGAAGTTCTATCGTCTTAAGTGTAATTACAATTTCAAAAGTCTCAGCCTTGGTTAGCGTTCTGAGTCTTTTAATTTAAGAGTTCTTTGAATCCTGACATGTATGTTGATTTAGTGCGAGTCAAACTTATATTTCGTCCTTAAGGACTTTAATAGACAGAAAGCTCTTCTTTCCATACGGAAGTGCTGAGAATAATCTTGACCCAGGACAGAGTAAGTAAAAGAGATTTAAGAGAATTCCACAAAGAGCAGATCCATAATTCCTATCTTTCAACAGACAAACATATTTTTTGAATGACAAAATTAAGGAAAGCCGATCATGGTAGCCATGCGATCTAGGAAGTAGGTATGCGGCCGATCGATTACTGGGATCGCGGGTTCGAATCCCTCCCAGGGCATGGATGTTCTTCCCATGTGTTTGTTGTGTGTTGTTTAGGTAGTGGCCTCTGTGACGAGCCAGTCACTACTTCAGAGGGGTCCCACCGGTTGTGTGATCTAGAAACCTCAACAATGATGTGGCTTAGGCCTGACTTGTGTTGTTGCACGACGGAAAGAAGCCTGAGGAAATTTGACTGGAAGGGGCATGTATTAACGAAGGAAGAGGAAACCTAAACGTGTTTTCTTGTTTCATAAAAGTTGGACGATTCCTTGATCAGAAAATGCACCATCATCTTCTCAAGCAATAACACCTTTACGTGGCAGTCACTCAGCATGATTTTCAAATACAGACGTCAAAATTTGTGATGAAACGTCTCAGTACAATTTTTTTGAATTGCCTGTTGTGTACCTAAATTTTTAATATACCCAAAATTACTAATAGCACACGCAATTTAGACGTAATTTAAAAAGGACAGGTTCTCCCTCTGTAGCCTTAATGTGGCCAGCTCCCGCAAACGACCACTGACTCCTACCGTAAAAATGTACGATACAATTGCCAGGCCGACCATCAGCTTCGTGGTGTTTTGCCTTGTCTTCGTATGTATTAAGCAATAAATAATATTCGTTGCGTAACCCCCACTTCCCCCCCCCCACACCCTCCGATATGCGTCCCTTCTCATTTTAAAAACCGTGTGAAAGACAACCCAGTTACACCGAATGCAGGCAGCAATTCTCCACAGCTACACGTTCCAGTCACCGTGAATGTCACGGCAAGACGTGTCTCCCCTACTTGTTGCGACGCCATTAATCAGGTGCCAATCACTACGCTCTGTTCTGCTCAACTCGAATTTAACACTTGAACTTTAATTTCGACAGCTCCTCCCCACCTCTGAGACAAGGGCTTCAGACATGAGTAGGGAGACTAGATGTGCTGTAATTTATTCCATGCGTGTTCCTTACCTGAATGAGACTAATGCCATTCAAAATCAGAACTTTGATATACGAGTCCGCGTAACGGTCCCTTCCCTTAAGAACTACTGACTCATAATTAATTTAAAGAAACTTATGACACCTGGCATAGTTTGTCCCAATATTACAAAACGCCAGGGTAAAATGAACCAATTCATCCGGTGTAGATATCCTGGAAGAACCCATTAAATATGCATAATATATTCAATGCCACAACATGCATGTTGAACAGGGAATCAGGAGCGGAAAGAAAAAACAAAATGATAATAAAAGTAATAATAATAATAATAATAATAATGTGAAAATACAGAAGATTTAGGTCTGTCACGGGAAATAACATTACACGTGCGGTATGTTATAATTGTACCATATTTGCGACGTTATATAACCTAGAAATATGGTTAATTTCAGGTATGTAATTGTAAATACCATGTATAAAGCTGATAACAAATAAAAATAATAATTGCTATTATTTTTATTATTGTCATGCAGGAAGTCAAGCTGTGAGGTGGACAAGACACACACACATGCATAAAGACATAACAAAATTGTCAATTTTCTGATTACTTATAAAAAACGGAAGGAATCTGTAAAGGAACTGAACAGAGGCATTTGAAACAAAATTTGTTACTTATACAGTACAAGAAATTTAGAAAAGGGAAAAGATGGGGTGGTAAAGGCAAAGATAAAGATCACCCTAGGGCAGGCCACGAAGCTCTATGGCCGCCCCCTTTACTTGAAAGACCAGGTTTCACAGTCATGTATCTAAAATGTAGGATTTTACTGCTGTATATTTGAATATTTACGGTTTTGGCAGCAGAGGAGAGGAAAGAATATTCTGGACTGAACGGCAGCAGACATTCCTCGAGTTTCGTCTGCTTTTAATTTCTGGTCAATAAGATATCACGTTGTACTTATCGCTCTAAAATATTTTTAGTTTCAACAGTTTCTACACGTTTATGTCGTGGTTTTGTCTTGCATTCAGTTTGCGAGAAATAAACATGTACTTAGTTTTCTCAGATTTTACTTCTACAGCAGTTCCCAATAATAGGATCTAACAGAGCGTCTGTGATTTTATTGGTAACGATAATGCTTTTGCCCAGGAAACTAACATAACCAGAATTTGAAACGTCCCATTCAGTTTAGTCCCTTCTGGTTTACTTGGACGTTCCAAACAGCTTATTTGAAAGCAAGGATGAAAGGTTTTTATAAAGCATCTTTCTTGAAACCATTCTCGACAGGAAACGTATCATCTGACACTTTCCACTAATCAGTGCTGGAAGCAGTATCTCACGATTCAAGGTAATTTTAAGTGTAAGTTATGTAAGGTAAACGTAAAGCAGTCCCTGTACTGGCCTGGACAAGTTTTGAGGGGTCGAGGAGGTTAAGGTATCAAGAATTTATAGACCATAGGCACTTGAAAGTGACAGGGTGTCAGCCCTAGACACCGGCCGCCTTTACCCTGCCAGGACAAATCCCTGGTATTCATTTCTGTTAGAGGTTGAGTCGACCCCAGAACCAAGTGTGGCCGGACGGTCTAAGCCAATGAAAATGCCAATGAGCCCAACGGGAATCGAGTCCGCAACCTTCCACCCAATGCAGATTATGTGCGTTTTCAAACTCGTTGTTAATTGATATGAATCTTATATATATATACACATACACACACACATGCACGTCACATTAGCTAACTTCAAGGGACGGAGTGTTTGTGCAGAACGCTGCAGCCCCACAGCTGACCAAGACGTTCCCATCCTCTTGTGTCTGGACGTTCATTACCGTTTTCAAGAGAGCTCGCATTTTCAGCTTATCCTGTTTCAATCAAACCCGGTCCACATATTCACACAGTACTTTTTTGGGACACATCTCAATAGAATCCTCCCATTAAAGAAGGATATCGTGGTCTGTATAGCGACCTAGGTTACAAAATGGACAACAGGGAAACCGTGGTTTAATTCACCGCACAAGAAGACTTTTCTCTTCCCAAAATTCGCCAGACAGACCTTGAACTTATGCAGCCTCCTAGTCACTAGATACCGGTGGGTCTTTCCACCGGGGCAAATTGGCTGGCGAGTGAAGCTGACCGCTCTTCCCATCTAGTGCTCACGGCAACAACGAATTAAGATATACCTCCACTCCCCTACTTCTTCAAGACCGGCACGGAGAATATTTAGCGTTATCCTGCATTTATGCTAATGTCCTCTAACTTGCCCCTTCCTTTAAGGTTATTGGAGTAACTTTGGGTTTAATGTTGGGATGGACAATATTGACAGGTAGACTGTATCAGACACTGACGAATGTAAGGGAATATCACATTTTGGACTGTTTTGTTTCTGAAATTTGTCCATCTTCCAACTAAAAAACGGAGGACTGAAGACTGGAAATAATTCTTTCTGATGGCAAGAAATGACTACAAACCCCGCCATCTCATTACCTGAGGATGGACACAGAACCGCACATTTAACGGATCTGTCATTACTTTTATAATGTTTAGATAATCAGTAAAGAGACAACGCCCGGAATATAAAGTCGTTATAAAAAACAACGCTCTCACTGACAATTCAGAAAACTGTGAGCGAAAATTTAGACAATGTAGTTGATTTTCGACCGAGATCGGACCATTTTCTCACGTTTGTACTACGGAAATGCACAATGTGTCGTTGGGGCGTCGCACTGGGTAGTTTTGAACAACAGCTACACGCTAGATGCCGTTAAGGCTTACATTCAAAATAAATTAACCGGGTGTTATAACCTTTATGAGCTAAACAGAGGGTATAGCAAATTCCCCTCCGCTTCTCCCTATCTATAAGACCTAATTTACATATTTGTAGCAGTCTTATGCATATCATCCATTGCCTTATATACATATGTAAGTATAAATAAGTCGTTATTTAAAATGAAAAGAGGAGTGTAAAGAAAAAAGGTATTGGATAGAAAAAATGATAGATACAAAAGGCAGGAGGGGTATAAGAGAATCATAAAAACCAAAGGGGGCTGGATTTTGTAAGTAGACCTTTATTGGGGGGAGATGTGCCCTCTTGTGTTAAAGATTACGATAGATATTTTACTCTTAAATAAAAGGAGATCAGTTGGCAATAAGAATACAGCACAGAATATACGAAACCATGAGCGGCGCATTACTCTTTGTCCTTCATTGCTTTAGTTTTTCTTTCTCCCTTTCTTAGCTGTTAGATCCTATACGTGCATATATATATATATATATATCTGAATTGCCTCGAAGCGTCAAACGCGTATAAGAAGCATGCATATAATGCAATGTAATATTAGGAGTGAGCGAATAGGAAACGCTTCTTATTATTCGTAGCTATGGGAACATTTATATGGTCGGCTACAGACATATGCAAATATGGTGCATGTCTGCGTGCGTGCTTGCGTCCTTGTGTGCATGTGTGTGTGCGTCCGTCTGTGTGAACACACTAACCAAGTTTACCGCACACGTAACATTTACAGATGCTAAATGTTTATCGATAAGATGCAAACAGATTAAAATGTTTATTATATTTTCTAATTTCCACCTATCAAAAGTAAACACGTACCGCATCAAGTACACACGTCATTTGACTTAAGATATGTCAGTCTACGGGAGGAGTCAGCATTGCTCAGTCGGTGTAGGGACTAGGGATTCCGGCTGAACGCCCAAGTAATCCAGGTTCAATTCCCGGTAGGAGTAAGGGAGTTTCCTCGAGATTTGAGGTTCTTACAGCGGCGTTACTGCAGATTCACTTCTTCTGAGATGTTACACTGTGTCGACTGCTAAACAGATACCGGCGTTTCGAGACGTCGCGGTGCCGCCAGCTTTAAAGTCGAGTGAAGACTGATTGGACTATTTGACCTTGAAGATGACAGCACTGCGAACCTCCGAAACGTCGGTAACTATATCCCAGTGTAAACAACGCAACATCGAGAAGACTTGAATCTTCAACAGATGTTTTCTAGTAATTCGGAAAGTTCGAACAGCACGTGACCTCCAATGCATGCCTTTGCTACACTCCGCGATTGAATTCATTTTTGCACAATAAGCAAAAGGTGAAAATGAGGTCATCTACACGATTTAACTCACTACAAAATGTCAGACCTTATTGCCTGCACCACCAACAATTTAAGTGGTCATTTTCTGTGTGTTGCTGTCTGTCCTGTGACAAGCTACATGAACCGACTGATTTCCTTCAAAGTCGGCGTAAACATCAAACAACCACAAAATAACATTTCTTGTTACACAGCACATTAACGAAAGAACAAACAAGTATACGTCCGATCTGAGTACCTTAAAAATTAAAAATTGCATGAAATAAGTAAAAACGGAAGACTGCTAGTAGCAGACACCAATAAAACAATAAAATTTAATGACAAATGCCTGGCAACTTAAGATCAAAATGGACTCTTAACAATCATGTGTAGTACTCTGGGGATACCGGATTCGAATCTAGGCCTGAAGAACGGTTGTAATTACTGGCGATTTCCTCATTCCCTCTCCCAGACAAAAGAAGTAAGGTAAAGGTAAAGTGCATCATTGTACAGGCACTGAGGCTCCGTACAGGCCGTACGGCCCATAGGGGGAGTACAGGTATAGCTCTACTCTTTCTTGACCACGGCAATAGAAGGGGTGAGGGGTCAGCGTCACGTCCGGCCGCTCTTTACCCCCGGGAAAGACCCGGTACCCGTTGTACAGGAGGCTGGATGGGCTCCAGGGCCTGTCTGGACAGGTGCGAAAAATCTCGTCCTCACCAGGATTCGACCTCCGGACCGTTCAGTCTGCAGCCAGTCGCTATACCGACTACGCCAACCGGCCAAGAGACAAAAGAAGTGCTGATACTTAAATTATTCTTCTACAGATTTCTTGCCCATTCCTTCTAACTCATTATAAACTAACAGCTGTACTTCAGATGCTAAACAATCTGACGTATTTATCACGTCATTAAATAATTCACAAATGCAAATAAAAATAAGTACGAATTTATTGCATCTCTCGTGAAAATTTACCCCCCAAAAATATTCTGCCAACAAAACGCGTGGAACTTACCGACAGAAGGTTGTGGCCTATGGAACAGTTCCGGCCTCTGTAACAAGAATACGTCACGAGCTTAATTCATTCTTAGTTTCGTTGGCGACAAATTAAACAAGTTGAAATAACCGTTTAAAATACACGTCAGACTTATAATAAAATTATTATAATACACGAGTTTTGTAGTGAAGGTAAAACACCTATTACGACTTGTCCTTAGGACTTACACAGTGTAGTTTATTTTGGGGGTACGTAATGAACATGTCTGTGCATTACACACGGACATTTGACGTAGATCAGCAATTACATACATGGAGGAGGTGGGGAAAAATTGAAGTTTTATCCAACAAAATTAATTTACATAATTTTTTTTCGCTGAAAATTTTTCGACAATAATGAACAAAAACAATAATAATCACCAATGCATATTTGAATAAAAAAATACTAGAGGAAAACAGGCTTTATGTTTTTTGCACAAAGCTCTCTGTTACTTACCGAAAGGAAACCACTGACAGGCTTACCACAAACATTTACAGCCTTACACGCCATTTAAATATTTATTATTTTCTTGGTTAATGCGGATCTTTATTGGAACGTAACGAGTTAACACAGCTGTTGCTTTTCATTAAAAGCCAGACGAAGCTCGCTACTCTTCCGAACTTCTGAAAGCCCGCATAATTCCTTAACTTAGGCTACAGTTTCTCAACCAGTAAATCGCCACTTGTTGACCGCTGACATTTTGAATCCAATTAATGTAGTTCTATCAGCAGTTCACATCTTGCTACTAAAGCACAGAGATTGTGTCCGCCACGTCACGTTGTCTCTTTGTCCCATCTAGTTTCTTTTTTATAAAATTGCTTCTGTCTCCATATTTTCATATATCTTTACATTTGAGTATTCCAATATTCTGAATTGCGACGAGATATGCAGTGGCATATAGCAACGTTCCAAGGAGATTGCCACTACCAGTTCCATGTAACCTCAGGCCAGTCATGAGTCTTGGGTTATCTTGAAGATGTAGGCAGCAAGCTCCACTGAAATGTTTGTGCCTCTATACCATTCTACACGGCACCATATCCAAGACTAGAACCCTCCTTATCACAGCTGCGAGGACCACATATCTCGCACAATATCTGAATTTGCTACTAATTAAGTTGTTATATTAACCTACAAACACACAACTGTGCAGATCTAATATATCTGCCGTTTATTCAGGGCTACTACATGTTTCGGCTGTTTATAACAGCCATCATCAGTTAGACTTCAGGTCACAAAAGGCGTAAAAATGGAAGAGGACTCTCACAACAAAGAGCGGTGTAAAATCGTTTAAAATAGTGATGAATGTTATTCGGAAAATGGAATATTAACAATAAAAATTGTCACTCAATTGCTATACCAAACACTGCAAATATATAAAATTTATAAAATTTGCACATTAAAACATTAAAAACACTCCGACATGTTTCGGTCCTAGGACCGAAACATGTCGGAGCGTTTTTGTGCAGCGGTTGGTATAGTAATTGAGTGACTTGACAACATGCACGGTATAACAACGAAAATAAATTTAAAATTGTCTTGGACACTTTTTTGGTATAATCCAATGTATCGGACTAAACGTAAATCTTTAATGTAAGATACGATAAAATAAGAGAAGATAATAGAAGAATAAAAATGAATAAAGTGAGCAAGTGGGAAAGCCTTAGCAGTGTATACACGTCAATGCAATATCAAACTTATGGTATAGATAAATATGAATATCGTGTCTTAAGTTATAAACATCGTTAAACAAAAATTCAGTAGTTTTCTTGTTTGTTCTTAAACACCTTGCATTCTTAAGTAAAGGTGGTGGATTTCGGGACGCGATTCAGTGTACAGAAATCAGTCTGTAAGGTCCAATGACGTCAGATGCAAGATGTGTGCACCACTGAATATAGGACCGATATAAGTATTAGAGCAGAGTTGTGTTTGTCGGTGAATATAACACCTTAATTATAAGCAATACAAATGGGACGGTTTTAACTAAGATTACATTTTCTACATACTGTTCCTTTAGTAACAACAACATCTAAGCTAATCATAGTGTTTTACTGTTTTGGCACGATTTCTATTTTTCTACGGTACTGTAGCTCATATCGGGTATAGTCTGCCTCATTGTTGAAGTTTCTAGTTCACACACAATTAGACACACACACACATACACCTGGTAGAACTCCTCTGGACGAATGATCAGCTCGTCACCGAGGCCGCTACCTTCACGACTTACAAAAAATACAACAGACGAACATCCATGTCCTCAGCGGGATTCAAACCCACAGTCGCAGTAATCGAACAAATGCAGACCTTCGCCTTAGATCGGACGGTCACTGGGATCAGCCATGCTTCTCATAACACACATGACAAATAGTCCTGATGAAGTGAATTTGAATCCGAACTCGATGACTTGTCAGAACGAATAGGTAAGTGAATTTTAACTCACCCTTAAATATAATTTGTGCAAAAATATAGTTGGACAAAGCAAGTAAAGCAAATTAAAATCTGTTTCATAAGTCCCTTCTTTAAATATTTTCCGTATTCGCAAAACTTCCTTTGTCTCACACGGTTACCGCAATGGCCAAACCTCACTCTTCATTCTACACATTTCAACATGATGTAACCACAACAATCGCATAACAAATCGCTGCAATGTATCAATAAGTCAGCCACATTAATTTTTCCACATTAGCATCAACATTCAAGCAATGCAAACTAGCTGGATGGGAATAAGAAAAATTTCATATTTTTCATCTATAGCACTCTACATCCCAGCTGACTTCACGCCATCATTTTTTGTAAACTAAAATTTCCCTAAATTTTTATTTTCCGCTCTCATAAATGCTTCCACATGCTATGTTACAAAGATCCACTATCCGCAATAGGACAAGACATTGTGCCTGAACATTCGTAGCTAACAGCCTGTCCATTACAATACAGCCTCAATACATTCAACATCCTTTAAGGTAATGCCCAAAGCTGCTCAAAACGTAATGTTATTCTGAAGTGAATAAGAGTTTATACATTGACATGAGTTTGAATGGTTTATTTCTAAGCCTATAAAATGGACTATATATATATATACATATATATATATATATATATATGCGCACACCAGATGGCCGCAAAAAAAACAATGTTAAATTATATATATA
>Ga0136643_10005199_pt1 | contig 18242 bp, 10 predicted proteins | sample TergutLab28metaG_FD_96883 | JGI IMG/M metagenome (GOLD analysis project Ga0136643, IMG submission 96883) | Labiotermes labralis P1 segment gut microbial communities from Petit-Saut dam, French Guiana - Lab288 P1 (version 3) (version 3) | ecosystem: Host-associated > Arthropoda: Insects >...
AGAGAGAGAGAGAGAGAGAGAGAGAGAGAGAGAGAGAGAGAGAGAGAGAGAGAGAGAGAAGTTATTAACCTCAAGGCGGATAGAAACGATGGGTTCAAAGCCTATATGTGACTCACCAGTTGCAATATATTTTTTGAGCCACATTCGCGTGTGAAATAAATTTGCCACGTTTCTCGTTACGTTAAGCCATGAGTAGGAAGATAAATGTTTCTTCGTGTCACATACAATAAGTCTGAAATGGAATATGTAGATTTTAATCCAACGTTATTGCTGAATAGGGCTGGATTTCTTGCATGCGTTGGTTGTTTGTAACGCTATTTTATGAAGTAAATTTAGTGCGTTGTTGAAAGAGTAATTATGCCTTCGGTAAAGAAGTTCATTTTACTGAAATGTAATTAAATGAAAAAAGTCCCTTTTATATACACGTGCTTGTTATTTACACTTATTGTAGTAAATCAATAGATGCACACTGATAAAATATGCGCCATTGTGGAATTTCACCTTCGTGTTTCAGTCGTTTTGCGGCCATTATCAGGGTGCTCTACAAGAATACCGGTGAAATACAATTGCCCAAATAACTGCAAATATTACTCAATGCGCGGATATGGAATGTGTACACGTAGTTTTTGGTATCATTTGAGTCACTTTATTTGATACGAATTCCATGAAACCGTTCACACACAGCAGCAGAAGATCAAGCAATAGCAGAACAAAAATGAAGTTTGATTATTAGGGTGTAGTTTTAGGATTTTCGTTTTCCACTGCCCAAAAATTTTTGTCTTGAAAGCGAGGAACTCCGTGGAGAGAGCTGATCCCGTCCATATCAGTTTGCCTTTTAATGACCTCTTCTTTAATATGCGCAATGTTCTCTGGCGGGTTGAAATAACAGCTAACATTTACATTTGGTTGTGTTGTAACAATAAACTGTGTCATGTAAAGAATAAAAAAAACTCTTTTTGTGATCAGTTTTATGCAGGCAGTTAAAGAGTCGAGCAGAACTAACTTATGAGGTTTGTGTGACTTTGAATAGATAGCTGCCTGTAGATTTTGGTGTTCTTGCATGCTGCAGCGAGCTGAGTCGGATGACATGGAGAGTCTGGCATGTAGTAGATATGGAATACACTCGTTACTGTGAGAATTCTTATAGTGTAACTTGATTGCCTTAGTACAAAAATGGAAAGCAGTAAGTTCAAATTTTAAGCTAATACATTTTAATGACGATGAATAAATAGGAATGTTAATTGGTTTAAGTGTTAGAAACTTGGGCAGTTGCCTTGCCATGGGAAGTCCGTTATAGAATGTTGTGTGGGTAGGTATTTACTGTCCTGCGGAAAGATGGAGAGAAAACAAAGTAGCACAAAATCTGAAAATAATTATGTTAAACTAGTTTATACAGCACATCTTGCGACCAGTCATTAAATTACAGTAAAATGAAGTAGAAGTTCAGTGAAAAGTTTTGGCAAAAAAAAAAAAAACCGGCTCACGATAGTCGTCTGCAGGCAACGCGATGTTCCTTATGTTGACATTGCAGCGCGATTGTTATTCTGTAAACGATTCGGTTACCTCTAACGACGCTGCAGATTTCCTAGACTCAAGATGTTAATGTTCGTAGGTGTTGGTTTGTAGCGCGCAGCTTCTTGGTTTACAAAAGCATCATGTACGCGAACTCTGATCCTAAGGCAAGCAAAATTGGCTTGATGGTTTCGTGCAGTATCCTCAATACCCGTTACTAATGTGTTAATCTGCATTCGGCTGTCTTGAGTTTGTCCCGGAACTTGCTCTCAGCCACATGTGAAACAGAATACGCGGTACGCAGATTAACGTATTAAGTGATGTAATGATTTCTAACTCATCACTTTCTCTGGCCCAATTAGTACCAGAAGATGAATCTCACACCTATATTTTTTTACACTCGTCGTTGCTGCAAAGTAATGCTTCTCGTTGTTTCTGTGATATCGATCATGCGTAGTCGGTCATAGAAGGATTGTCCATAGAGTGGCCCGAAATTTGTTTAGGCATACTGCTACTACTGTGACTACTTTATTACACCAAAAAATGCTACGGGTTACACTCATATCTGCATTTTATGTGACGTGGTAACTTCTTGTGATGTGAGCTAGCTGTGAGAAAGCCTCTGAATTTGATTTCAACATCTTTAAATTAGAAGCTTTATTGGGCGTATATAAATCATAATTAAACTGGAGCGAGACGTTAGTATGGACAGTCTGGTATAAAAGTTAATTCCAAGGCAACTCCTTTACTGTGGATCTGAAATTGAAGTGTATTTGCACAAGTCTGAGGTAAAGACCGCACAAATGGTATCTGTTTTGTTACGATTGGCATGGGGAGGTTTCATTGCCGTTATTTTAAGCATTTGCTTTAGAATACGCTATTTGAAAGTCAGAAGAGAAACCGGAAGGACTGGCATTCAATGGACTCTTCAAGCCAGTTTGTGTCTGTGCTTATAACGTGAATTTATTACACGACAGCATGAACACTGAAAAATAATTACGCAGAAAATGTATGACATCGGTCTAGAAATAAACGCAGAAGGCAGGATGATGTAGTAACTTAGACCACTGGTTACCAAACATTTTCTCCTGCGGACCCCTTTTGGCTTCGAAAAGTAACCACGGATCCTCATATATTTGCTCACGTAAATATAGAATGTCCGGATAACAGGTTTCCAGAATTAAAAATTTACACCCCAGAACTGAGATATGCACTCTTTCGGGATTTAGCGCAAAGTAAAATGGTAGTTTCTTATCGACATTGTGGAACAACCTGTCGGTATCTTCTTTAAAGGACTGCCTGACCCTTGAGAATGGGGCCAACAGGTTGTCCCGAAACGCTGGTCAGAATTTAACATTCTACGCTGCTTAAAATCCAAAAAGAGCGCAGTTCTCATTTACACCACGGCAGGAGCTTGCAATCACGCATCTCAGAACTGATTTTAGATAGCTACGAATACATACCGGTGGTGTATGTAAAACTGCATTGCATGGTTTGAACATAATTTAACTGATTGTCGATCGCTTTGTGCGTACAGGAAGTTTCTTAATTATATATTCTAACGGTCGTGCAAAATAAACATATCGGCAATTAAAAAGCTTCGCCTTTATTTTTAACAAAACATTATTTCTGTAATTAAAAAAATAAATAAATTTCAAAGTATCCATTACAGAAATTATCTACGGACCCCTGGGAACTGGCCACGGATCCCTCGCGATCCGCAGAACACGTTTTGGGAACCACTGACCTAAACTGTTGATAGCTAATAGATATTTTGAAAATGTAGAGAAGTTCAGAATTCGGCAATGGCATCAGCTCATCAGTATTACGTTCTGGACAAATTTATGAAAAGATTAAATTTGGGGAACGAGAAATGAGGTGTTCTAATTCCATACAGCAGAGTATTTTTTCAGAAGCTAACAGTTCTTCAGCTAGTCAAGAAATTCCCCTCGTGTTACGGAACCCGAAGATTCATTATCGTGTTCGCAAGAGCCCGCCACCTGTTTTCATCCAGAGCATGGCATTCATATGGTAGATGGGATGATATTAAAGTGGGCAAGCTATAGTAAGGTTTGCGAGTGTGGACTGGATTAAAACGACTATGGCAGGATCTTTGGACTTTGGGTTCCAGAAACGACAATTTCTTGATCAGCTGGGAGAAACAATTCTGAAGAAGGGGTTGATTTTGTAGTTGTTTTCTGTCTTTCGTTGAAAAACAAATAAGACGCCTGTTGAAAAAGTTGCTCAGTCTAAATACAATCGGAAGCTCAGTTTATCTTTTTAAATACTTGGATGCTTCATAAATAATACTAGTTTTCAAAGTAAGCAAGTACGTGGTTGATGCTATTATTTTTTTCTTAGGACAGTTGCATTTTGTATACCCGTTTGGAAGTTGGTTTTATTAAAATGTTAAGGTAGTTTTGTTATCGACTTATTTTACGTAACCGGTTTCTTACTAGACTTAGTCGTTGTTAGGTTTACGATTCGTTCAACTCCGGTTAATGAAGAACGAAATGGTCCTTTTTTTCTTCATGTTCTTTGGCGGTGGAGTTATACATAATGCTTCAGGCAGTTAGGGTAGTCATCGCTGGTGGGCGCGTTTTAAAATTCGTTTCGTTAACCGCTGTTGATTACATTAAAATAATGCGTGTAACACGTTGAGACAAATGCGATCCAAGGGCGTGCACACGGCGAACACGGTTCTTGTAAGTTTTTTAAAAAAAACACATTTAATATCGAATTTTCAAAAGTGCAGGACTAAATAAAATATTGCTCTCTCTTTTTTAACATTTATCTGATGAGCATAGAATCCTCTTCTTGAGAAGCTACACGTGTTTAGTACGAAGTTGCGAAACGTGACCAGATTTGACAGACTCACAGTAAGTAGATTCCAAGATAAAAAACGGTATATTTGAAAGACACGTTTTTTTTGCCTCATTCAGATCCATCTTTCCTGCCCGAAAATAATATGCATACCTTAACGCAGTTACATACGCTAAAGACGTTTGTAGGCCGGGATATGTTTCCGCGCTAAGTGCCACCCTTAACTTCTACAGTCAGTCACGGTTGTAGACAGGAAGTGTGCTGCTATAGGAGTATATCAAAGTAAATTAATCGGGTTATAATTTCAGCAAACAAGAGTCGTTGCTTTTTTTTTTGTTCCTTAAAATATGAGATTAATCTTCAAAATATGTAGATATTCTATGTGTGTCTCACACAAAACAAGGCGTCTCCTTTTCGAAGATCGTTCGGCTATTGATGCTTATGGAAATAGCTGCTGTTTATTCTGGGAATCATACGGAACATACAAATGTCGTCACTGTATGGGTAAAATGTAGTTTAAATGTTACTGTACATAGCAACCGTTGTGATTGAAAGGAGTAATTTACTTCATGTTTAAGATTTTTCGGAAATAATTGAACAGTGATATTAGACGTGAATCGAATAACAAAATAAAAATGTCTAAATGTGACGACCATAACACAAGTGTAATAAAATCCATATTGATAATAGCCGGCCCTCCATCACTGTCGCGAACACAATTGCAAATTCTCGTGGTAATTAACTATTTGTTACATGAGTTTCCGTATGTGTACGTACCTATAAAACACTTTTCTTATTTTGTGGTGTGGTTTTGCCCCAAGGGAGAGTGAATATGCTGCTGGCAGACTGCCTAGCAGTACATGAAGGTGGGATTACAGTCAGTTCTGCTGTAAGGTGGTAGTTACATTCGTGAGACCTCGTGTTAGAGACAAAAACTTAATAAAATAATAATAATAATAATAATAATTATTATTATTATTCATCGTCGTAATCATCACCATCACCATCATCCTTGTTATCAATTTTATGCAGGGTATTTACACTTATATACCTGAAACTAAACACGTTTCTAGATACATACGCGTAGTGTTGCAGCTGTAAACTATTTAAAATTTGTGCTACATGTAATGTTATCTGGCCCGTGAAATATGTTCTGTACTTTTACATTAGCACTTTCGAATTTATGTCTGCAGTGCCCATTATGGCTGTTGTTTTTGTAGTTCCTTAATTTCGTGCTTTCCCGGTATGTTGCTCAGGTATTGTCTGGGGTTAGGTGGTCAATAATTCATGTTGTTTACATAACCGGCATTTACTGTCAGTTTCTTCCTTCAAACTTTTATTCTTAAAATAGTTTGTGCTAATTGCTTGGTTTTGAGCTGCCACTGTTGTATTTTCTGTTTCTTCCTTAATGTCTCCAGATTTTAACCATCGATATGACTGTTCATTATCCACCACTTTTTCATCTAAGTTACATGGCAAGGCAACTGTTCACACATCCTCCTCTCGCTATCCTTCTTTTGTTTTCTCTGCTATGCTGTCCTTTATTTGTCTTGTTTCGAGGCGTCTAGCCGTCTGTAACAGTATTGAGTTGATGTTATGGTGGTGCGTTATGACAGTCTGTATTAGTGGATCTTCATTTCTGTCTACATATTCCACCAGTTTTGTAATTTCTGCAGCGTAGGCTTCTTCTAACTGCATCAGACCTCTTCCTCTCTGGTTTCTGGGAACATACAAGTGATCTCCATCAATCTTTGGGTGATTCTGTCCATGGATGGTTAGCAGTTTCCTCGTTTTCCTCTCTAGTTTTTGCAGTTCTTCTTGGCGCCAATAATAATAATAATAATAATAATAATAATGTTTGGCGCAGTATCTTTACACTGTCAGTCGTTTTGTACAATGAAATGGATTAGAAAAATCTTCGACTCGAACTTTGGCAAAGTCCGAATCAGAATGTGCTGCCGAGCTTACGGTGTGCATTCGAGAGGTACCTGGTTCGAATCTTGGTCGTGACATCGATAATTCTGAGGTAATTCGTGGTTTACCTCATTCTTTCCAATCATGCCGGGGTTCTGTTTTTCGCCTCCTCCCAAACACTTCCCGATTTAATTGTCATTGATTATCCCACCATTTATCGTTGTGTATTCGTCCTGCAATGGTGACGTCATGCAATAAATAATGAGTAAGATAAGATAAAAGGTAAAAGAATCCGTGACCTGGACAGGCTGTGAGGTTTCCAGGAGGTTAAGGCTCCAAGATTTGAAGACAGTCGGCATATGAAGGTGATAAGGTTGTCAGCCTTACTCACCGGCCGCCTTTACCGCCCCGAAAATATGTCGGTACTCATTCCTGTTAGAGGCTGAGTCTACTCTAGGGCCATAGTGCGGCCCGTCCTTCTGGTTTTTGTATCAAGGAGAAGATAATGTGACATGCCGGCTAAAGACGTGTTAATATTTCGCGTGACAAGACAAACATACCACAGACCAAATGCTTTGTCTAACAGTTTAAATATAGCTGTATCACTTCACGTTCTTACGTCACTGTCGCCGTTGCGTTTTCAGTGGTATGCACAGTATCGAAGGAGTGGTGTCACTGTAATGAGCTATTATCTCCATTGAACGAAGATTACTCAATCGGAACATGGCCCGTGGGGCACATAACGAGGATCAGTCGGTTAGGCTGAATGTTACACAATTTTGCTGCACCGTATTACAATTTCACTTTTGTCAAGCGACAAAGCGCAGAAAATCCTGCTGTCAAGTCGTTAGGTCTATACAACTTGAACAATAGATGCGATGAATCATACCGATTTGGAACTGCACATTTACATACAGTCCGTTCTAATTACGAAATATTTCCCACGAGTGGCAATGCTTTCTTGGCGTATGGGTTGCTGGTTCTTTCTGTTTGCTTATTTCCACCGTAATGGGGATCCAAACTTGATTAAACGTTTCACAACTTTAATTGAGGTGTGCGACGTAGTATGGTAGGTAAGTAATAGCGTTGCGGAGGAATCCCCTGCTTCCGTCTTCAGAGTAGAGGAATAATCCGCGCGAAGAAAAACATTCAGTGCTGTAGGATCCTCCCATTCTTATATGTCTGGCTTTTCCCACACGACATTTTCTTCCTGCCCTGAAGACGGAGGGAGCAGTTCACCCCAAAACATCGGTAATTGTCTGCCGGACTACACGACTTCACATCGTAGAAGCTTCAGAGTCACCGTGGCGTTGTTGGTTTTGTCGTAAACTGTAATTCAAAAGCTTGACCTTGGTTTCGATACCAAGTGAAATTAGTGGTGGACAAAGAGATACTGGGGGACGCTTTTCTCGGACTACTTTGGTTTCCAGAGTCAGTGTAATTCCATCAATACTTCGTACTTGTAGCCCTTTCTTTACACAGACGCTGTAAAAGGTAAAGTGATACCGTTACAGGCCCGGTGTGGCCCAGATGGTGGGTAGAGGTATAGCCCTACTCTTCCATGACCGCGGCACTAGAAGGGGGTGAGTGGTCAGCAGCACGCCCCGGCCTCACTACACCCCCGGGAAAGACCCGATACCCATTTTACAAGAGACTGGGTGGGCCCCAGGGCTGGTCTGGACGGGCGGAAAATCTCGTCCCCATCGGGATTCGATCCCGGACCGCCCAGTCCAGAGTCAGTCGCTATACCGACTGTGCCACCCGGCCCACACACAGACGCTGTATCCCCTGCAAACTGACAATGCCACTGTAAGTCGCTGAAGCAAGAACAGCTTCTCTGTAGAATGGCATTCTTATGCAGTTTGTATCAAAAAACAATATTGCAAATGTAACAGTTTTAGAAAGTTTAAAAAGGAACATTTCAAACCAGCATATTGTCTAGATTTCGCTGTTCAGATTCATTTGTTCATTTGAGGGACTTTTTTTGGAACGTTCGCATGACATGTCATGTGACGTCACAGGTATCCATTCAGATGTTCAAGTGGTGACTTCTGAGTGCATAAACCCATTATATAACTTCGTGTGAATGTATCACATTTATGCTGACTTGAACGTTTAGAGTCCTGGTCTAGATGTAGGGCTGTTTCATTAACCAAAAAAAAAATACATTGTCTTTTTAAGGTTTGTTTCTAACTAAACTAACATCATTGTAGCTGAACTCTTAAGTTCCAGTTCCGCTAATAACAGTCGCGAACGACACTGAGCTTGTTATGTCCACCTGCATCTCACATCCAGTCTTAATATAAGGCCCATCTGAATATTATACTCCCACCATTTTTCGCTCTCTTAAAAGTGGAATTTTCCAAGACATTTCTGTACCGATATTTTGTATTTCTTCTCTGTTTTCCTCCTTCTTAGCTCTACTGCCAACCTAGGATTTTTCTAGGCCTATTCTAATAACGATAAATGACCCTTATAAATCATAAATTTGTTTCTGTATATTGTCAGTGGTTTAATTTATCCGCTTGGGTTCCGAATATTTTCCTGAACACTTTCCTTTCAGTAACATGTTTGGCAGTGTTCTGCCTACAATGTAAAAGAATTACACATAACAGCTGGAAAAGTGTTGTTGTGTATATTACGTTCTTGAGCCTTTTGGAAAGTGGGTAGCAATTTGAGCATTTTAACTGAACAATATGCAATCATAATTTTATATTTTCATTTCCTGATATACCTCTTTTCTTTTTGTTATTATTACTAGCATCAGGCACTTAAATCTAAACATTTTCTAATCATTTGTTATACACAGTTAAAGAGTTTTAGATGTGATCATTTTATTATGATATAATCTCAATGTACTTCTGTTTGTTGGAATATAAAAGAGACTGTGAAGGACACGATACTCATGTGACAGGCATTTAAGTTTCTTCTTTATCGATACTGCTGACAAGCTCGTGTACAATAAACTTTACACATTTTTACGATCATTGTATCGTAAACGAAAGTAAGAACCACGGTTCGAGGCAATATCTGAATGTTGTGGTATGTTGTAAAGCCATTCGGTTCAGTTTTAGTGTTGTAGTTTACGTGATTTACTCATCCTCTTTCTATTGATTAACAGTCGGTGTTTCGAAACAAATCCGGAGAGGTAACAAGTGATTTATTTTGCTAATAAAGCATTCCGTGAAATTGCTCTCACCTTCCATTTTTGCACGATATTACACGGTTCGTACTGAACTAGATTGAGGGTTAGATTAGAGTTTGGTCCTTTTCAGACTACAATCTCCTTTCTCCGCCTGTTAGTGTAAGATATTATTGTAATATCGTTATGTTATGCAGTGTAGGAATTCTTACTAGAATGAAGTTACGGAGTGATTTCCAGCGAATGTCCTTGAAAACATGCTTAGCTATGCAAGTTTGTTAATGGATGCTGGGCTGTGGTTAAAGAGTGCATTTATGGGTAAGAAATTACATCGCTTCTTAATTAATTGTTAAAATATTACTATATTTTCAAAGAAGTTTTAAGTTTCTTGATGTAATCTGTTGTTCGGCAGATCTTCCTTAATTGGCAATGCACTTTTAATGTACAGTTTTTATATGGCAATAACATTTCTTTATGTCTGTTGAAGCTAAGTGGCAACACTTTTCTGAAACACAGTCCGCCAAATCCAGTAATATTTGGCGATGTTTATTTATTTGTGTAAACTGACAAACGACAACCTTCTCGTAGTAAACTTACAACTGTGTATGAAATTTTTTGATTCATTAAACCATTGCAAATGAATTTTCCGTTTATTTTGCGATTGCTGCATATCCACCATATGGCGAGGAAACAATTTATGTTGGTTTGTGAATAATAAACCACGTCTCTCCGAAGTTCTTCTTTCCACCTTCACGTGCTCCTTTGATCGTAAATCACAATGAAGTAGTAAATTAATTACCAAATCTTAACTACAAGTTACACACCTTTACTTGGAGTTAATTAAATTTTGACATCTTGTTCATGACTAGGCATTATTATTTCTGGCAAAAATAGGAGTGTGTAGTTTTAACCAGTGCGAAATTAACCATTATTTAAAAGCTATAAACTAATTAGTTTTAAAGTGATTACTTATCTTGACTTACACGTATAGTTAACTTAATTGCGGTATTAAGTGGGTGTTGGTTTCGATAAGTTCTTTTTTTAGCGAACACACTATAATTAACTACTCATTCGACACCTCAAACAACAACAGACAGATCTCAGTGGAATCTAAATAGCAGACATTATATAAACTGTGTGGTAAGTTTAACGGAACTGAAGTGTTCGTTAATGGAGCCCTTGCGCAGGAATTTACCACAAAATAATATAATGAGTAATTTGTAATTATTGGTAGTTTCAGCATACCTACTGAGATTTTGATGGAAAGTAGGTTTCTTAGATGATAGTCTTCTGGCGCCTTACGCCGTATAAGGTCTTAAGTTGATTCCGATTTCACTCTGCAGATAGAAGCAGCATGTTTCTCCGAAGCGTCCAAATCAATTTATGGTCCAAAGGTACAGTTAATCAAAAGACTATTACATAAGCCTGAAATTGAAGAAGTTGGATCCTTTGTATACCTAGGAAGTGTGGTGTCAGAAAGCGGAGGAACAGAGGAAGATGTAGCAAGTAGAATCAGGAAAGTAAATGGTGTATTTGTTCAGCTGTATCCTGTGTGGGGAAATCTCAACATATCAAAAGAAGTTAAACTACGAATATTCAATACAAATATAAAATCAGTGTTATTTTATGCTTGTGAAACTTGGAAAACTACCAACCAGATAACAAGAAGATTACAGATATTTGTAAATAAATGCTTAAGGCGAACAATGAATATAAAAGTGACCGATAAGATTACGAACGAAGAACTATGGAGAATCACCCATCAGAAGTCAATAGATAATCAGATAAAAAGAATAAAATGGAATTGGATTGGACACACATTACGTAAAGAAACAGGAGAAATAGAGAAAACTGCATTAGATTGGAATCCTCAGGGATGTAGAAGGAGAGGTAGGCCGAAGAGAAAGTGGCGGAGGACAATAGAGGATGAAATAAGAAGCACAAGGAGATCATGGAACGAGGTCAAGGGGATAGCTGAAGACCGCAGTGCCTGGAAGCTCTTCATGGATGCCCCATGCTCCACAAGGAATAAAAGGATTTGATGATGATTTTTACGTAAGCACAACCCATTGTGAAAGCCTGTCGGTTTTTCAGAGCTTCTTGTTTATTTTATTACTTTTTAAATATTATGTTAAAATCCAAATCTGTTGCTTTTCTGCGTGAAGTATCAAGAAATGATCTGGATTAGGAGAAATATGATAATTCTGTTCTGACAGTCGGTTCTGCTATATAAATTGGAAATAGTTATTCGGGACGAGGTAAGGAACACAGGATATTGATTGCCTTTTTGTGAGGAATGTATAGCCGTTGCTTTAACTGTGTGAAGAAAAGTCACTACGTGGTGTCTTTGCTTGTTTTATTACAAAAATCACTAAAAATAATTATGGATATACATAAATCCTCACTCATGCGTGAATCACACTGCAAGGAATAGTTGTACACCGCATTTAAATATACATTTAAGGAATGTTTACTGGCCTGCTAAGCATACATTTACATAGAAATATTTTAAATGTAATATATATATATATATATATATATGTATATATATATATATTTGCTAAAGATTTTCATTTCGTAATTTTCCCTGTGTTATGATTTATGTTGACGTGTGTTTAAACAAAATAGGTAATGCTGCGTTGTATTGTACAAGTATAATAATCCATGTTACAGAATTGCATGATGTAGTATAAGATATGATAATATAAAGATATCGCAGTCGGTAGATATTAGCGTAAAATTGTAACTGATGTTCAGGTAATTAGAACACCTCTCGGGGGTGGTATTGACTCCACATACATCTTTCATACATGCACTGTCACACCAACAAGCGAGTAAAGCCTTGTCTATAGCTGAGATTTCTTTGCTTACAAAAGAAGGTAAGGATCAATTTCATGTTCAAATGTATAATAGAGTATAAAATTGATTATGCTAAGTAGAACACGAGTATTGTGCAGAAATGTCAATTCGCGACACAGGCAATAAGGGAATCCATGAAAATGTAGAGGTTAGAGAAAGTGCGAGCAGCAATTCGTATCTAATACTCTTTCAAAGAATATTATGTTCTACCGGTATGATCTGACGTGTATCTGATTTTCAGATAACCAGACTCGCCGCTGTATGCAACATTTGTGTCCTAAATATAATCCTAGGATTATGAGTTATTACGAACAGCTGAGAATCCAGTATGAAAAATATGATAGAGGACGCAGTGCAGTCGCCTTTGTAAAGCATCTATTCTTACGATAATCAGTGGCACAGGAATTGCAGTGACCGGAATTGTGACGCGGTGTTACCGTGCTTAGTATGGGCCACCAGCGCGTGTAGCTGCAGGGTACCCGGTCTCTTCGTAACGGATGCTAGGATTGTAGCCGTTCTGGTCAGCTTGGTAGTCAACAATCTGCTTCCTACCGTCTGGCAGCAGGACTTCGTAAGATCCCCACGCAACATCGCCGTCACGCTGCTCTCGGTGACCAAAATCACTCCCGGAAGGTGCGTCGTGTACTTCGTAGGAGAATTCGTACATTGCTGGTTCCTGTAACCGGAAATGGATGCTTGATATAAGACGCAACTCCATGTAGACCTAACGATCGTCTCTATTAGACAAAAAGCCTGAGTTGACATAACAGAGACAAAAAGAACAGTATCAATGATCGTAGTCATCATTGTCATAAATTTAAATTTTATATTATTAAAGGTAATTGCCTGTTACAAAATCGTCTTCATGTAGGTGGTCTCGCCATGTTTTCTCCGATGCTCAGGATCTTATTGACCTAGAAACGTGTTTAGGTGCCAGCTTTATTGTCATAGTTTTCTGCATGTAATGTTTAAAGTGAGGTATGTTGTTATTCTTACATTGCACTAATGATGAGTGGCATATTGAATTGTTTTGCAAGGTCTATATCGTTATCCATCTGCTATTGTAGAACCCAATGTGAAAGCCGTAGACTCCCCACTCGTATTGCTTTCAGTTTTCCGATTCCGCTGTTTAAGTACCTAGACCTCACTAACATATCTGAGTGTATATTTTGATGTGGTAATATGCAATATATAATTGGTTTTTAAGGCGTGTTCGCAATATTGGGAAAGCGACTATTATCTTCGTCATGTACTTCTATCTGTCTGCCTGCCTGCCTGCCTGCCTGTCCGTTCGTCCGTCCGTCCGTCCGTCCGTCCGTCCGTCCGTCCGTCCGTCTGTCCTTCCGCATGGAACAACTCGGCTGCCTCTGGACAGAAATTTGATACGTATGTCAATATTTTTCGAAAATATATTGAGAAAATTCAAGTTTCGTTGAAAATCTGATAAGAACCACGAGTACGTTACGCGAAGACTATTGCAAATATTTGATCATATCTCTCTCATTTCTCCTTAGAATGAGAAATTTTTCAGGCAAATTTTGCAGCCAAAATTAAAACCCATTTTATGTTCAATAATTGTTTTTCGATAATTGTGCCGCTTTTGAGACAATGTGGAAAAATACTCTAAAGCTGGACAGGCCACAGATACAATATGGTGCATGCGCATTGCATGCTGGGTACTTAAGGCTACAAACACACACAATCGAATATATAATAATTATTGCTTTTCCATCGACAGTGGTTACACGAACTTGCCTCGGTGTTATGCGTACATTTTCTGTCTAGCTTTATCTTAGGATTAGACATTTCGGTGTGATGCGTTCGTCTGTTTGTTTTCACGTTTCTTGTCAAACAACCTCTTAATAAATTACATTTATTGTGTCCTAAGAAAGCATTTTTTTCTCATTGCTTTTGAGAACTGAGGCAAAGTGCTCTGAACTTATACTAATTATACTTATCCGATAACTTTAATATTCAATATAAATTTTAGTGTTTCAATGCTCTTTCCACATTAATAATTCTGTTGGGGAGAATTCTACTTAAGACGCAAACAGAAGTTTATCTACCCAGGAAATAACCCGTCTTCTATGGAAACTGATTTTTAATTTCTGATTTTACAAGAGGCCGATAGCTGCTTGTTCTTACTGTGTATTTATTTTCTTCACACGTATGTAATTAGCATTCCATGATGAAATTCCTGTTCTGATCAGCTTGCATTGTCGATTATTTGCATACCGAAGATGGTCGTTGGGTTCCTCTTTTAATTACTGTTCTCCGTTATGGTAAGAACTTCTGATATAAGAAAATGTATTATACGTAGTTGATACAATGCACCCTCCCGTAAGGCTACCGTATCCACAGTTGCCTGTGGACACTGCTTGTTCGATAAGCTTCCGCCTTGCCACGTGCAGGATATCACAAGCTTTTTCGTGATTTATGAAGAATAGAAATCTGAGCAGGATGAATTCTTTTCTTTCGTATATTATTTGCTCAATGACAAAGTTTCCGTATGCAGTTTCTTTCTTTTCTGAAACCACATCTTTTTCATACAATTTCATGATTGTGATAAATTAGTTTATTATTGTGTTTGTCCTTTGTAAGTTTATGTAGAAACACTATTAATTTACTGTGCATGGGTACGGAATATGAGTATTTTGTCATAAATTTTGAAATAAAAAATTTTGCCATAAATTTTGAAACGAATTTTTTAATGAAAACAAAAGGAACTAGAATTATTGTTCACCTGATATTCTACGACGTTAACCTACCTCTGCCTTTTCTTCATGTTCATAAAGTATAAATTATGAATGGAGTAGTCAAATTTACTCAAGTGTCGGCTTCAGAATGTAAGAAAATAAAAGGTATTCGCATCGAATTCTTGTATATGCATATTTCAAATACAATTTCGTGTTTTTTTTTATCTGCGTTGTGTAATGGAACCGATATGTTGTATCTATGACAGTGTTGCGGAGATTTTATTTACTTTCGACTTTATTTTCATCATTCAAGGAACTAGCTTCCCCTTGCATAACCACCCAAATCTCTTAGTGGGAGAATGTGACTTCCACTCATAGGAATATGTGCATGTGGTAGCTACAAGAGACATAAGTACAGGTCTACTTACGAAGAATGTTATACGAGTAATAATATGACAGTCACTTCTAATGCTTTTAATAACATTGCTTATTCGTTTCTATTCTCCACTCTTTTATGTCACTCGACTGGCTTGTGCAGGCTCCAGCCATCAAGTGGCATATACATCCCGAATGGGCTAGCAAAGGACTCTGTCTTCCTACGTCGAAAACCCGACGTTCTCCCAATTTCCTGCCATGGACGAATATTATTCAGTATTTCTTTTGTTTGCGCTGGGTTTAGTGACACATTGAGACAGCTGTTCCCCAGCTAGGGGTATGTCTAAGTCATTATTCCCTTCTTTACTGTCATACAACCTTAAAAAAGGTTTTCACCCTAAAACAAATATCACAGCAGGACATAAGGTCAGTGCTCCAGAAAACTTTAAGTCCGAATCCCCGCTGTGAGGACTGACACAGAAAATAACAATCAAGCTTGACTAATTCCAAATATTAATGGCGATAAGCTGAAGAACTCATAATTTACCAAACGGTGTCATGGCCGTGCCTGACACCACTAAGCCTCGACTCCCATGCGCTACTTGCATCTTATACGGACCTACATAATGTTCTTCTGTCAGGTGTTGTAATATATTTTGAATTAACCTATCCAAATATGAATTTACATGCCTACTTACATACCTGCCTGTGGACTATATTTTTGATCTGGCCTCGAGCCGCCGATCATCGTTAACACAGCGCTACAAATACTGACCTGAAGAAATCTCGTTAGATAAACGGGGATACTGCACTGAGAAACTAAATTATGACAAAAGAGAAAACGTGAACAATTTGTACTGAAAATTTTGATGGAGTTTGTAAGTATGCTTTGAATTAGCTATGTAAAGCAAAAGGTTAATTTTTACAGAACTTGGCTAATAATGTAGCCTTATTCGCTCTCCTTTCCTCTACCCGGAATCCCTGTACTGGAATAATGCAAGACAGTTTATCTTAGGATATGCATGTATCTCCATTTGAATGTCCTATGTTTGTATCTTTCCTACGGACTAAGCAGCGGCGCTGTGGACAGGCGTACAAGCTGGAAGTGTGTCATCACTAATATTTCTGTAGTTTCCGGAGTGATTCCTTTCATCATTCACAAGTCTGATATTCAAAACTTTAGGATATGGAAATATTTTACACGCCTTTATTAATAGGACCGTTGTGCTAGTTTGTTATACGTGGTTCCAGTGACCTTATATATCATAACGTCATGATTAGATTCGTGACCTTATTGTAACATTGAAGTAAACAGAACCACGTCTTACACTAACTAATGTTTTCCTGCCTACCTGCTCTTATTCATTCACATTTCAAAGTCCTGTAGCTTTGTAACGGTTGCGAATCGGACACACTATTATTATGACATTTTTGCCTCGGTATGAGGCCAGGAATGGAATTCTCCGGTTATGACGTAAAGTCACCGGGCACTCTGTATTTGCAGACATTTTGTCTTGTGGTAGAAAGTTAGATTCATGAAAAAATATCTTCGCCCACAATTGCGTTTCCTGTGGTAAGATTTCGAAATTTCTCATTTATGATGCGCCTGTTTCTTCGGCTGTATCGGCATATTATTTTTATCTAGGCGTCTAATAACGTAACATTTAATTCACTTGGAGTTCGCAGTCAAACTGAGGCCTAACTGTGTGTGAAGATCCGTGTTTAACTTGTAGGTTGGACAAAAGCTTGGGATGATATAATTCGTGTATCATTAAAGTAGCAAAAGTGATTATGTATATTATCATTTACAAAATGTGACAAATTTTAAGCAAATTTTACTTAAACACTTTCATGTCGATTTTGCACATAAAACGGACGTATTAAAACAGTTTTGTACTCACCGCTAAATTATCCTGGGATGCATCATACTTCGAAGCAGGGTATCCTCCGAATGCAGGAGCTCCGTAGGTTGAGGAAGGAGTTCTGTAATTTGAGGAAGGAGTTCCGTAGGTTGAGGAAGGAAATCTCTTCGTAGACGGTGCAGTGAAAATGGCAGAGGTCAGGGCCGGAGTGCCATATGTTGGCGCTGGAGCTCTGTTACCGAATTTGGACTTGCTGCCTTCAGAAAGGTGAGAGTTGAAACTGGATCTCGAATTGGATCCATGAGCAGGAACACCGTACGTGCTGGAAGGGGCTGAAGGCGCTCCGTAGGTATTTGACGGGGCAGAGGGGGCTCCATAGGTGTTCGAGGGTGTGGAAGGAACTCCGTAGGTGTTTGAGAGACCAGATGGGGCTCCGTAGGTGCTTGAAACACTTGCAGGTGGAGGGGCGAATGAGTCCTGCCGTGTTGTGGAGTAAGGTGACAAATAGTCGCTGACAGGAGGTTCTGGTCTGCCATGAACTGCTGCTATTGCAAGTGTGATCAGTAGGCCGATGGGTGACTGAAAAGAAATCAAAACGTAAATGAGTTTGAACTTAGTTTAAAATCCCGAGTCTGTTAGTGTGACATGCAGTCAGAAGAAATTTCAGGGAGACCTTTTGCAACTGGATCTGAGGGACTTCCCATGTAAGGTAGGTGCGTAAGTATGTGTGTGCGTGTACATGGAAGTATGTAGTTAAATAGGCAGACACGATGCCCATTTTTATTTCCACAAACTGTCAACCAATATTTGGAAGGGATATGCTGCTCCGAAGTTTTAGGTTCTCACAGCGGTGATGCTAAATATTGAGTCTTCTGAGATGTTAGGCCGTTGTGACTGGTAAATAATAACCAAAATTTCAAAGAATTTTATTGCCTAGCTTTCAGGATCAGTGGATTCAAGAAGAATGCACTATTCTTGGACTGCTTTAAGGCATTACGGTTCTTGGTAACGTCGGTAATCATTTACCAATTAACGCGGCATAGCATCCCACTAGACTTG
>Ga0136643_10005200_pt1 | contig 18241 bp, 9 predicted proteins | sample TergutLab28metaG_FD_96883 | JGI IMG/M metagenome (GOLD analysis project Ga0136643, IMG submission 96883) | Labiotermes labralis P1 segment gut microbial communities from Petit-Saut dam, French Guiana - Lab288 P1 (version 3) (version 3) | ecosystem: Host-associated > Arthropoda: Insects >...
AAAAGATCACGCAAAAAGGAAAAGTGGAGCAGTGTGAAAAGGGGATGGGAGGGGAGGGGGTGGGAGGTGGGGTCAGATGAAAATTCTGCAACAGTCTAGCAAGCCAATGGTTGATTTTATCTTCCTGCTCAAAATAAACAATTCATAGGCATATGAAAACATCATAAATGGTACCACACAGTGGAAAATTACAAAGCATTCAACAACTTCCAAGGTATGTAGAAATGTCACACCATGGTGCATGATCAATTTGCATATCACTGTAAAGATATGGCACACCTGTATTATTCAGTGTAACATACTATATTACTGATCTAGTACTTTAGTTTCTTCACACCTGTAACTCCATGTCTTTGTTGTTGGGTGAGGTGTTTCCAATGTTCTGACACTATGATCCTTCAGAATATTGGAAACTACTCACCTAGCAACACAGCATCACATCCTATTACACTCAAACCTTCAACGACATTGCAGTAAGAACCTTGAATCTCACATTCTTCACATTTCATGATAAAGACAGGTACAGTACTTCCTGATAAAACCCACCGGTATCAAATGTGTTTAAGTAACAGGTCTACCTAATCAGATTAGTTATTATGGAACAGATGATTTGGGAATTGAATTCCCATAAATATGACAAAACAATTTTCAAATTGCAAATGACATATGATTCTCCAGTCACACTGATTTTTTAACAAAACTATACACCTTTACATCACAGTGCAAACGTGCAACACTGCTTTCTGTAGTACTACCGACAGTTTAAAAAAAAAAAAAAAAAACCACACAACAGCTTAAAATTGTGTACTTATGCAAAATGATCTTACATTTTCATACACCTTGTACAGCTATCTGTGATTACTCTTCTAATCACATACCTCTATTTCTGGATTAATCAGACTACCCATATAAAATTTATGAAAAATGTTATAGTAAGGTGACATAGGAAACAGGCTACAGTTCCAAGTATCCAGGAAATTTTGACTGCACAAATACTTAGATAATTTCAAACACCATATTGGGCACTGATGTATGTCTTACATCTCTTCTGTGTTGTACCACAAGTGAACAGTCCACCATATCTCCTACAGATCCTCATTTTCACAATTTTGGTCTAAATCTGAATATGTCAGGCAGTCTGATTTGTAAAACCTGAAAGAACAGAATATTTTGCAAGTTTTGTCTTCACCATCACTCCAAGTATTCAACAGCTGACTGCACTCTGCTCAGTGGAAGAAACAAATGGAAGTAGCTAATAAACAGCAATAATGATACTCTAAACACTATACGTCTTACAAGAAATGGATATCAACTGAAATAAAGTCTTTAAAAGGGACATAAATTCTTTATTTACTTGTGAACTTTGTTCACTTAATAAAAATAATAAAATTCACAGTACAAAATTAACTTTCTAAAGTTTAGTTATATATTTTTAATTCAACCATATCTTTCATTAGACGAAATAAACGGATTTATTAATTAAAACATATTTCATCATTTTTCATTGTGTGACAAACAAAGGTTACACCAATGTCATTGCAAACTCATGTTAGGTTCCCATTCCCAAAGAGTACATCATACAACACAATCAACTCCAATTACTTAAATGTCTTGATAAAACAAGGAAGAACTCTTAAAGCTACTTGAAACACTGGCGACATAATTTTCTCACATGTAAGACATTACTTATTCCTTGAGTTAGCACTATTCTCATGCTTATAATGCAGTACTACTCTGCACTGTGTGTGACAAACTGATTTGTACAGCTGATTATTTCCTGCAAAGTGTAAAATGAAAACACACTGAAGACGAGCTAGCAAAACTATGGTTTGAATTCAACTTGACAGCTATTTCAACGCTTCTGACTTTTCTGACCCTAAAATTAATGAGAATCTACCCAAACTGTGCACAAGAAGATACCATAGTTATTGCAAATATGCATATAATTTAATGGAGTTAGAAAATAACTTCAATTTTATTAATAACTATACTAAATTAAAATTTACACACATAATTGTCAACTACACATGGTTATCTTTACTTTTGCCATCACCTGTGCCCTGACAAATTATTGCATGATGGTAATCATTACATTGTGAGATCACAATTGGCTTACAAATACAACAGTTCATTTTTCTGGTGCTTAATGAATGCATGGTAACAAATTTCTTGACAGAGGCATAATTTTAAATTGAAGACATAAATTAAAAAAAAAAATGAAACCAAATTTATTGAACTGTAACATCACTACTTAATATTCAAAGAAACTTGGCACAAATGGAAATTCTTAATTATACATCTGTACATAATTGGTCTTGATATCCATAAAAGATCACATGTCTACATGGGATGAATTTCATGTTCCTGTAATTCTTTCAATATCACCGCAGCATTTACAGCTGCAACAAGCAGTCAGTAACTGCCTGCGAGGCAATTTCCCAACTACATGATGATTCATCAATCTCCAAATGAATCTGGTGAACTGATCGCTCAGTGAAGTTTATTTTCACGACAGCCATAACAACTGAGTACGAAATCATCTCATGGATATTTAAGGCAACATTATCTCTTATCAACAAAGGAAAATGGAGAACCTGACGAATTTATCAATAATGAAATATGTACAGTCATGTGGAAACATTTACATCAATATGCAGATGCAGAATGCTCACAAAGGCTTGGGTGAATTACTTTTATCACTAGAACCTCAGATGCTGCACAAAAACATCCACAATTTTTCCACAGTCACAATGAAATATACAGAAGTGCAACAACCACACAAGTTTAAACTGCATAACATGCTCAACTACCTCAGGATGCAGAAGATGTTCCAAATATAGACATTATTACCACTCATTCACAAGGGTGGGAAAAAGTCCACAGTACTTAGTTACATGGGTAACCAAGTATGAAACCAACTTTTAAAACATTTATAAGAAGTATGTCATTACCTCTTTAAAGCCCAGTTGTATTTTTCCATCATGGATCAATTCACATTTGACATACAAACTTTGGAACACGCTCAGAACACAAGACATTCTACTTCAAAAGTGAAGTTTCTGTGTATTTCATGTACAAAACACTGTTCAGATTCCGAATTCTAAAACATATTTCTCTCTTGTTTTCAAGTGAATTAAAAACTGAACACAAGTTATTCATGAAAACTAAAGACTTACAGTAGACTCTCAATTATTCACAAAGACCTGTCAGAAATGCCACTATCTATTTGTCAGTTAATGATTATGTGCAAGTATATATCTAGATTGTTCGAGTACTTCAAAGATGAAACCAGGCTCTGGTTCTCCAGTTATCTTACTACGGTACTTTATATTTTTATTACAAATCCCTCACTTACACAAAATGCATCTTCATTACTACCATTCATGCAACAAGTTCACAAAAGAAACTGGGTGGTGATAAAACTTCTCATTAACACAGTGTGTGCACATAATATCACTCAAATAACCGATATTTTACTGTGGTGTTAACCTTTTTTACTATGCACTTGAAAAATGGTAAAGAAACAGTAACATGCATTGTACATAATACAACAAAAACTTGAGATAAGACACAACTTGAAGACAATACTTCTGGACAACAGATTTCACTGATAGAACAGGCAAACTGGCTGTAACACATACAAAAACACGACTAATTAATAAGCTATCCAAGCTGTTCTGACTTAAAATGTAGCTTATTGAGGTGTCAAACTGCCCACATGAAGACCAAGGAAATAGTGTTAATATGGTTCTATCAACAAACAGCAAAAAAGGAATCTGTATGAGACAAAATCCTCCATCACAGTTTTGGCAACATATGGAGATAATGCAAAAAATAAGGAAAATGATCTTTCTCATCCTGTATTATGGCACTCAGAAAACTGCAGTTCAGGAAGACAAAATTTAAGTGGAAATGTGACAGATGCAAATGAAATAAATTCTTTCAGAATTCTGTCAAAAGAAGATTCAAGAGACAGTAAAACATTATAAGGCTGATGAAAAATGTCCCCTGTGGAAATTTCCAAACAAAAACATTGGATTTCAAAATAGCACGTGCTGTACATTCCTGCAAGTCATACAATGAAAGGGTAATTTATACTGTCCCGACAATGCCAACACTTCACCCCAGATTAAGCTTCATGTAGCCAGATGATGGGATGGGGATGGGGAGGGGGGGAGGGAGAGAGAGAGTTCACAGAAACTGAAAACTCATGTACAATGTTAATTTCCTTCAGTCAGAACACTGTGTAAATGGACAGTATCGAGTTCAAAGCTGTTTCCAAATAATCGTGCGTCATAAGAAGCAAACGTTCTGTTAGTATATACACACACACACACAAAGTTACTTGATAATGGTATGGGGGAAAAGCATGTACAAAGTACTCCGCTGCACTGGTGCCATTAGCTGTCACATATATAACATGGGGATGGCAGATGGTAAGACTGATTACTATAACCAAATCATGAACAAAGATATTTCCAGACTATGATGAAAATAAATGCTTGGATTCTTATTAGGAAATAATTTTGGCAGCTAAGCTGCTATCACACAGTTGCAAGAATGTCTAACTGAAAACGCAAAACAGTGATCTGAGACTGCCTGTATGGGTTTGGTTATATTGTAATGACAATCAGTGATTTTATCCAGCAAACACATAGCCAAATACATATGATGACAAAGAAACACCTTCGATTCCTGAAAGACAAATCAGCTGCTCATCTGATCTTGAGTGGTATTTATCCCTCAATCACAGACTACAAGGATGTAATATTTTACAAATTCATGTTATGTAACATCAGCCAAAAAGGTCAAGATAAAACTCAGTGATTGTATTTTTTAAATACACGGGAACCATTCTGCAATACTGCAAACAGTATTTCCATTAGCTTAAGTATGGCTCTTTTGTTGTATGTGTGCAGCGAATTTCCAAAGTGCATTCCACTGTACTGAGGAACACTAAATTCAAAGCAAAGTTTACAGTACTTGTTATGTGCCAATCCCACATTATTTGTGTCATTTATACCTTCCATTATTGTGGATAATCAAGAGTCTCCAGAACATGACTGATGTCTCAACACAAAAACAAGAGAAAGCTATACAACAAAATACAATACTATTCATGGATGAAGATATTTGTTCCTACAGTCTGAAAACTAAGCAATTGAAATCCTAAATTCATGACAGCACCTAGATTTTCACAGATATTTTTCCACTCCTGATCATTTGTCTGTTGTAAAAGAAGAAATGCAATTCTACAGTTCAAAGTACACCCACAGTTGTGTATCTAAACACATTTACCTTGAGACTTTGTATCAGAATCAGTGGCATAATTCAGCTGCTGAAATTCTCCATGCTTTGTGCTGTGTATTTATTTATTTCTTACATTCAAGCAATCCATATTAGGTTAAAAAACCTGTTGGATATAGAAAACTTTGACCGAAACAGAACCCTTACACCATAAGACACTTTACACTTTTTCTGAACAAAGTAAAGGATGTTTATCCCACAAGACATTTCCTTTCTTCACTGTGACGGAAACATACTAACACAAGTTACACGGATGCAAACAGTGTGAAAACATGAAATCTGCTTGTAACAATTAAGAAATTCACAATGAATTATATATAGATAATAAAATGTTAGATTATTATTGTTCTCTCACAGTAATCTTAATATGACTTAATATTTGTTACGGTTAATGCAACAAGTAACCTCAAGAGTGAAAAATGCAAAAAATTATCATTGTGACACTGCACATCTACATGCATAGTGTTGAATACATGCCATACTGATCTAACTTTCTCCATTGTAGCCTCTGTCATTGCTAGCATAAAGAGGGATGGGATAGAAACACTTCTGATTTTTCAGTACATTTATGGTTTGCTTTACCTTCATATTGTACAGAAACAACAGTATGCAATGTGATTACCCTCAATTTAAAAAAAATCCTCTCTTGAATACATACAAACATTTAATGCAATTTACAATCACAGCAGCCCCCACAAAAATTATTATTAATGTAGTGGAAAAGAAAAGGAACATGTTTCAGATAAGGGTTCAAATAACAATCCCAGTAATGCCTACAAAATTTTACCTTGTGTATTTGTAATGATCAACAAACTGTCTTTCCATACAGAACTTGTAAAATATCATATTTATTGATGGAAATGCTCACTGGCTAAGGAATTAATTTTGCTACTTGAAATTCTAAATATAAACTCTGTGCACCTGCATTATGGCAAGAAATATGTAACTTATACTGTAATACCTTAAATTCCTAGCCTTTCTCTTGTAGGGAAAATTATCAGGATTAAAGCAGTAATCCCACTTCTACCATTACGTCTTTAAAGTTTTCACTATTCCATTCTCAGGAAAGGATCTCAAAATCAGCTGCATTCTCCTACCTATTCAAAGATTATAATCACTCTTTATAACTTGACAAAAACCAATTAAAATATATTCAGAACTTGGATACAAGAAATGAAAAGCTAAAGAAGTCACTGAACTTACCACAAATGTAGCAAAGAAATATTTCTGTACCTATGTCTAGTATTATCTAGTATTAAGACTGAATGCCCTCAGAATGTGTAAACAGGTCATGTCCCCAGCTCTAGGAATGGCTGTTTCTTTTGCACTTTTATTCAGAAGGTAGGCCCTATACATACAATCTATGTCTATTATATACAACTGCTAAAAAAAAAAACCACGCCATGCCTCTGATGCGTCAGATTACACCACACTGCATTTCAAAGTTGTTACTGCTAATAAGCAGAAAATATGCCTTTAATTTATACAAACAGTTGGCACTATGCATGTTTGCAACTGCACTTGAAATCCTTATACTGGAACTTCATTATGTATTTCAATCCCCAGTTATCTGTTTCCAAAACCCGTAGTCAAACATAGAATGTTACAGTCCACACAATGTAAGTTCCAATGCTTGCAATCAACAAACTCAATATAAATGCAGTTACTACAACATCACATCTGGAAATGTCACCAACATCAGTGACAAATTAATGACCTAAAAATATATTTATTACCGCTGGAAAGTAAGAGACATGGTACAGTAAACAATCAATTTGAAATTTCTGGTAATTTATGCACGAGAATTAAGAGTCACCACTTAACCCTCCATCCTTCCAATAAGTCTTATCACATATGATTGCTGCTCAAATACAGCCAAATTTTGCAGGGCAGATTACTAGTTGAACCAGTTTAAAATCAGATAACCATGATCAAGGATCACAGGAGTATACTGTAACAATGTATAAGTACCAACAGGCTGATTGCAGCAGTAACATTTCTTTGCAACAAAATCTTCACTAACCAACAGCACACTCCAATAACCATCACAATATATCAACAAATATTTGACCACATGCCAGCTCCCTTGAGGTAAGAATCGGGAACGTGATGTAATAAGTGGCCAATGGAATTGGATTTGTCAATATAGTAACACTCAGACAAAAGACATATCAGAATTTTCAGCGCTAACTTATACCACTTCCTCTGCTAGTGCTCCAGGCCTTCCACTGCAGCCATGAATGCACACTTCCCAAGTAATACAAAAGAATTATATTACAAAGACACTGAATTACACCATCCTTATACATTATATATATACTATCTACATTCCCATCAAACTGAGTTTTGCACACAACAATATCTAGTTCTTTCAAAATACAAGACTAAAAGCCCTACTTGGTGTCATTCCCAAATAACTGTAAATGAGAAGTCTTACTTATTAATTAAATATTAAGCAAATCTGATATAGGCTACACCACCATTTCTCAAGTGGTTGCTCTGAAACAGTGTTCATGACAAAAGTTGTTTAATACAGCAACTTTAAAAGACCAATGTCTATGAAACACAACAGCACAATGCAACACACAAGACTTCAACAGCTAAAGCTCAAACCTTCACACACACAACAATCTTATACTGCATGTTTTCATCAGCAGAAATTAAGAGCCACTGAACACAAAATTATTACTTGGCATGCGACTGGAATAGCAGTTTACATACACTTGGTCTGGTGGTGATATGATTTATCAGCAACTTGGTACAGTACTTTCTCTACAAAGCTGACCTTGGAAGTGTAAATACACCATCATTCTCAGCAGCACTAATAATAAAATTCATAAAATACAAGTTATGAAATGAAACCATACTTTTAAGGCAAGATGTTATTGAAATTAAGGTAGAGAAAGTATGCTTTCCAACCATATTTCTTCAGCTGTCCTCTAGTTGCATTAATATTTACTATTACGGATTCTGGTTCATCCATTATGTTTTCAGTTATAACTGGGTAATCCATGTATATTACATATACACACACACATACACACACATACACCCACACACTGTATTTTTCCACTACAAACAGATGACAAAATCCTGCTCGCAGGAAGTGTCTGGTAATATGTTGCAGTGGCAGTTAATATGCTCACGTGACTGTTCAACATTTGTGTAAACCACAGTGAAGAGATGGGAGCATAGGGTAGGTGCAGGAAAGGGATGGGAAGGTACCACACAACTGCAACTACTATGATCCCATGTCATGCCACACACTGCCATTAGATGAAGATGATGAAGATGAGGGTGCATCTCCCATGTAACCTGAAATAAGTCAATGGGTGCATTAACTTCATTGCTCCATTCAATGAAAGATGAGATATGGAATGAATTTTAAAAGTTTGTGCTGAAGCAAAAACATGGTACTAAGATAGACTAATCTCTAAACAACCTGCATTTGCATATGTAAATGCACATAAAAGCATCACTAAAATTCATATTATACATTTACACAACATGGAAATTTGCTGCATTTCTAAGACATGCTGCATAATCTCTTATTTCATAATTTCACCTTTTTCTGTTCAAATAATAGGCATGTTCTTCATACACCACATGCTAAAATTTACATACAAAACCAGTAGACAAAGGTAAAAAACAGCGGAGGCTCAAAAATTATACAGCAAGAACAATGATGATGAATATTCACCACCTAATAAATTGTCATTAAATCAAGGACGATAAGATGTATGTCTGTCCACCTTATCTGTGACACTGATGAGATACGCAAAACTTAGATCCAAAAAACTCACAGATATTTACCATCAGACAGAAGTGGACACCACATTCATCTAGCTCACAAGTCTGGTGGTGGGCATGATTATGATCCTTAAAAACAGAGAGTATCTTGGACAGATGAGCAACTAGAATCTTTACTTTGAATAGTCCATACCATGCAGATTAATTTACAACACAAATCATATTCCTGTGTGCGTTACAATGAAACACCTCTTGTCTTGCAGTAGGAATAAACAGTCTCACTTTATATCTATTCTATGTGTGAAAACAAATCAATTCATACAATGCAGTGATAGAATCACTAACTGTATTCTCATTCTGAGGTCAACAATCACAGGACATGGCAGGATAATTTATGAGTTCTGGGATTTTTTTTATAGAAAACAAATCACATACCTTTATCAAATGAGATTTTCTTGTTCAAAAGTTTGTAAGGAACTGCAGTCTAGCGCAGTAATTTCATGTACTTGGTTTTTTTCACCAACCAAATGCAAAATTTCACTTGTTACTATAATGTACTGTTCGCATTTCTAGATATCTATGGTCTCCTCAGAACCCCAATGTAATAGAGAGTCCTCATTTTCCACAGTCAACATGTTTTACAAAAAATGCCACTCAAAACATACCCTCTTTAAGTGGGGCATTACCATCCAAGAGATAATGTAAATATGGGATAATATAAACATGGTAAATGTGTACTCTACCTCTGAAAATAATATGATACATTTGTGAAAAATGTGTCACTGCTCATGTCTGCAAGTTCATTCTATTCAACACCAGCTACACTGCATTGCACAACTAAACACAAATACCTTAAAATTACTGAAAATGCTGTGTACATTCACATTTCCCTCCATTTCCATCAGTGAGTGGGTGCAACACATTGCTATTCTTTCTCAACATAAATATGTCAGACAATGACATATGACTGCAACATCAACTTTCGTACAGTGACTTTAATTAACTTATAAACTACAAACAATTTATTATTCGAGGTTCCTGTTCACAGGTGATATTTCTATAACAAATGTGAATACAGGTGATTGCAGGCAAGTCTTGTTTCAGTGATTTCTTTTTTTGCGCAATATCACTTTAATGCAACTTGAAAGTTTCACCATTTTTTTAATTTAAGGGATGATTTTCAGTTTAATGCCACTTGTCATAGATAATCCCTGGCTGCACTTATCTACTGTAGGAGGCTAGCAATAAGTGACGTCACTGTCACACCATCAGTGAAATGTAGGGATTGACTACGTTGGTGACATAAGCACAGAGCTCACATAGTTTTCTTGTCAACAGTATTCACTTTTGCTAACAAAATGAGTGAGAAACATACATCTACATCACCTAGTGCAATCCAAGTGAAACACTGGCAACAGACAATCAGTACTGAAGAACTATTAGATGCAATCAGCTGACTTGAAAAAGACGAATGAATCGTTGACACATTCCGTAAGGTTAGAATTGTTCACAGTTGCACACATACAATTCGTGATAATGCTGATAGAATTAAAGAAAGTGCTAAGTCAAGAACTAAAGTGTTTGTTTGTGTAGCAAGACTACCACAGTCCTATCAGAATGAACCATGCCAAAAACTATGTATACCAGTCTTTTACATTTTTATTGCATTAGAAATAAATAAATACATACTTGTATATAAATGTATGTCTACTGTATAGAAATGTATATACACTCTATATACAGTATACACATACTCTCTATATGTCCGTATGTCCACTAGTGGCATTATCACACACTATACAGGATGGGGGTGTCAATGCCCTTACCCTCAGGAAATACAGTGTTTCAAATGAGAATTTTGCATTCAATTTGCACAATGTTTTTCAGGAATATAACCCTGGTGTAAAACGAGACCTGCCTGTAGTGACAAATGGTGACAATAAATTCTTGCAACAACATACATAACAAAATCTTACAGACTATAGCAAAAAACACAACTTTTGCACACAGTACACCATTTATTTATTCTCTGCACACTGTATGCAACTGTGTTGCCGCTATTATTGCCATAATTGTTATTGTGATTATGGTTATTAATCAATGTAAGTTTGATTAATTAATGGAGTCAAGTCTTAATGCATGTTCAGAAATCATGTACAAGGGCCTGGATCATAAGGACAGTGGGGAAAAAATGGAGGATGCATGTGAGATTCAAACTGTTTTTGTGGGAAAATCTGTGCTCCATGGATGTCATCCTTGGCCATGTGGGGAATTTTTATATATTTTTGCTCAAAAATTTGGTCCCACATATGCAGCAAAACAGACACTATGGCCTCAGGTGATAAGTACCCCCAGTTTCACTTTCTTCAGTCAAGAAGCTTACATTTGTAGAAAGTAAGATCAGGTAGTCAAGGTAATAGGTAGCTCCATTTGAAAATTGACGATGAACAGAAATGCAATACAGAGACAAGGCACACAAGTGCACAACAAAGTCAATGTTATTCAGTCTAAAAGCATGCTAAAAATATTTGCTTATTTATCTGATCTGTGGGGAAAATCTGGGTGACATGCACTAGTTATTAAACTCAAACATATTAATGAAAGTGGCTTACAAAAACAAGTGTCTCAAATTATTTATTACCAGATCTAGGTCTTGGGTTTCGATGACTATTAGCAGGACCCCATATTCTGATTGTACAATCATCTGAAACGGAAGCCAACATCTGGTGATGTACTGGATTCCAGGAAACACAGTTCACTGTACGTGTGTGGCCAGTAAGAGTAGCAATTGGAAGTTCACGCTTGATGTGCCACACATACACTTTGTTATCTGCAATGAACAATGTCAAATATAAGAACTGTGAAGCACCACAACAAGCCAGTACTTATAAATTTCCCATACTATTCTGCACACACATGCTGGGTTTATACAGATATTCTGTCTCACCACACAAACACACACACACACAAAACAATGTTCAAATATCTGAAAGACCGTAATTACATATTCATCTTACAAGATACTTATTCTCCTCCCACTTCCTACATAAAAAGTTGACACCAAAACATCACTTTAATTAGATTATGTCAGAACAGACTACAGACCTCCAGTAACAAATACATACATCTCTCTGACACACTACGAATTCACAATGAAGTGCATTTTACGTCTACTGCTTGGTAATAACTCCATGCAGCAGAGTCCTTTTTGAAATGATAACAATTCCCCACCTAGTCAAAAAAATCCCTGCATTTTATAAACCTGTAACTTCATTACTGCATTCACTACAGCCTGTCACTTGTCAACATCATGAGCCCTATTAATCCACTCCACACCCTCCCATCCTATTTTGTTAAAATAAATTTTGATATTATGCTTCATATACATCACAGTTCTTCCAAGGGGTCTGCTTCTCTCAGGTTTCCCCACCAAAAACCCTTTATGCAACTCTCCCATACATGCCACACAGCTTGTCTATCTCATTCTTCTAATCTGATAACCCAAACAATATTTGTTGAGGAGTACAAATCAAGAAGGTCTTAATTATGCAATTTTCTCTACTTTCCTGTTGGCTACTCTCTCTCTTATGCCTGCATATCTTTTTCAGCATCCTATTCCCAAACACCCTCAGCACTTAATGTGAGAGATGAAGTTTCGAATCCACATAAAACAGGTAGAATTAAAGTTCTGTATAGTTTAATCTTTACATTCTTCAACTGCAAATGGGAAGACAAAAGATTCTGGACCAAATGGTAGCAGTAATTTTCTGCACATAACCCCCTACTAACTTCTTAACATATGCATGCAGTTTTTCATTTCTTTCATCTCACTGAATGCCTTGAATCACAATACTTGATTTATTGCTGTTCATTTACCCTCACTTCCACTTGCTATGAAGTCCTGGTTAATTCCACCAAAACAGCTATGAATTGTGAAGTGGCCCTGAGTAACTCCTTGAAACTTTCGTACCAGGCACCGATCTTGAAGGTCCCACAGATGAACACCTTGCGTAGCTACATTGAGCACAGCCAAGCGGTCTGAACGGTTTACTGAGAAAGCCATTACTGGCTGGTCCTCCTGCAGTCTGTAACAATATCCAACCAACTCAACTATCAGGAAAATTACTTCCTCTTGTTGGGGCCTGAATATGTTCTACCACAGTTTTTACTTTGATGTATGTACCATGCATCTTGTACGATTTATTATACAGGATAATAAAATGTTAGACCACATTTAACTGAATGCAAGCCACATTTTTTCCCTTAAATTTAGGGCTTAAATATGTGACATCTTAAATTTGCGTATGAAGCGCTGAATCAGACTACACCAAACTGGTTGCTCTGAACCGGACCATACAGTGCCAAACCAAGGCGTGTATCGCCAAATTATCATGTGTACACAAAAAAGAGCACACAGCACAACTGAAGTTAACTAACACAGACTTTTTTTAGACTTCGTCCATCATCTAATTTTGGTTGGCCTGGGCCCATGTTTGGTCCTGCAGTGCTGTATTTTCTTGCCTGTAGTGGGGGCTGAGTGTCACACTGGTCTGCTGCTGTGGTTGTGTAGACATCCTAAGTTGTCTACGGCATGGTTGGCAGCTGTAAATGTATTGTAGTGGGGGAAGGGATTTCTTAGTGCTATGTTCGAATAATAAATAAGCTAAGAAGGGCAATCAGGCAGAACTGGGAAGCTGTGAAAAGCTTCTGTGAGAAATATAATTGCAAGGTAGTAGGTAGGAGGATACTACTTACAAGTATTATGGCTCCTTGGTTTTGTGCTGGTGTCAGTGGGTACGATCCTGTCCTGGGAAGGAAGGGGTTATTATGTGTAACACAAACAACAATCCTGTATCCCAGTAACATGCGGTAGTGTGGTGGGATATTTCTGTATCACTGTTTTATCACTGTTTGAGACTTTTCTGTATGTCACCATTATAGCATATTTATAGCTTCTCTGATAAATTGTATCCAACCTGATGATGGCCACAGCAGCAAGGGCCGAAAAATGTAGTTGATAAGTTATACACACTTGATAATATAGTTGTGTTATGACTGCTATATCCTTACAGTATTCATTACCTTATGTTCCCCATCTCAATCTGACAGTGTTGGTACAGAATCAATCACCTCACTGTATCCAATACAGCCGTCTAAAGGACTAAAATAAAGTTCAAGTTCTAACTGTATTGTTTTGTTATAAAATAACCATTATGTTATGTAAGAAAGCAGTGATGGTAAATCACAGTCTCCCTCTACGGTAACTTGCGAGACAGGTAACAGCAGCACTTCCAACAAACCTGCCCTAGCACGTATCTAAAAAATACAAAGCCTGTCAATATTTCACCACTCACAACACTTATATAAAGAAGGACTTCTAGATCTTGTCACTTCTTTACAAGGTTATTTTGTAAACTGACTAACAATAGGTATATTGTAAGATTTGAGGTTCTTACAGTGGCACTATTTAAGACACAAGTCTTCTTTGATGTGAAGTGATGTTGCATTGCTCACCCAGTGACACATCAGCAAATCACAGGCTTGTTGTCTTCAGAAATAATGTACTTACATATTGAAGTCTGACAATTCATCAAAGTTGTAAGCACGAACTCGATGATGAGTGTCGGCAGCAAGCACAGTCTTCCCATCACTCCGACACCATAAGCAGTTTACTCTGACTCCTTCCCATGAATCCAATATATTTCCTTCCAGATCCTACAGAAAATACCAATAAATAACTTGACATGATTTGTATTAAGAACCATATATGCTAATATAAAATGTTCAGTTACATAGAAGGCACCATCAGCATAAGGATTAAATGCAGTCTTGTGAGTGTAATGTAAAAGAAAATGTATGTGTACAGTACACATTAAGCAAGCACACACACTAAAAATTTTTCAGTGTACCAAATCTTCCACTATCATCCCATACAGCGTTCAGAAGCATCTCACTCTTGTCTTAACACTACACATTATCCTTATTTAACACAATGCGGCCCAAATTATTCTTGTGGATTCCAACAGTCTGATCCAAATTATTCTGACAGAAAATCTCTATTCTTCAAAGTTTATATCAGCCATTAGATAACAAAACCTTAGGGAAAACAAATACGAAATACTGTCAAATAACCCGCTGATCTGAGATCAACAAAAGTGTTGTCAAATATGACTTGACATTGGGCCAGTAAGGGTTAAATATACATGAAAAAGAGGTCATCTATACATCAGTGTGGGTAGAGTGTATTCAGAAACTTAGTTAAAATACAGTAACCACCAAAAATATATAAGGTACCAAAGTGTTAAAATTTCAAGAGTTGGTGCATATCATAGAGGTTATAATACACAAGATTTAAAAACTGGAAGTATGTAACCATGCAGTTGGTCTCATAATAGCAATCATGGCTTTTCTTGACTTCCCACTAATTAAACATATTTATGCCAGTCAGCTATCACACAGACACAATTACATCTAACTAATATGATACAAAACATAGATCTTTTGACAATGTTCTTTACTGCTGTGATTACATAACATCAGTGGTAGATAAATCAGATATGAGAATGGAGCACTGGTAAAGTGATACCAACAGGGAAACACTAAGTAAATGGAGAAAACCTGTCCCGGAACCATTGTATGTTAGTGCCCTATTTAAGCTCTATAGCAAAAAAAAGTGAAGATAATATAAAGATATGTTACGAATTATACTGGAACCTCCATCCATCATATCTCAAGGGACCATAAAAAGGGAATGAAAAATGTGAAAAAAACAAAAGTGGCAGAAAGCACACAATATATCAGAAACACAAAAAAGCAACACAAATTGAAAATTATAAATTTTCCACTAAAGACCACACAAATAACAAACAAGAAAAAGTTACATTAATAGCTGCATTGAAGTCCCTTCTTTCAAAGAAATCTGTAACTGATAACTGCACAGTTGAAGCCTTATGTTTCAGTTGACACAGCACCAATTTCAAGTTCAAAACGTTGTGTTCATCACACTTGCTAATATTGTGTAAGTAAAAGAATGACTTAACAGTTCTGTAAGTAGCATATGCTTCAATTAAACCTGGCAATAGTTCATTATCCTTGTCCTTCATCTTCCCCACTAATCCCCCACCCACACAAGCATCACACAACTCATCCAGGCTGGAAAAGCCACATGCTGCACAGTCTTTCTCCACCCATAGGCAAGAACTGAAATTAACATCCTCAGGACCTAGATGAATCCAGACCTCTAGGACAGCAATGCTGCCATCATCATAGTCATTTTTGTTGCCTCCTTCTTCCCCTCCTTTTCTTGTTCACATCCATAGCCATACAGATGAAAACAATTCACAATTTTCATCTCTGACTTGTTGCCCAGCCATTAGTGTGACATGCACTGCTTGCAGAACATTTATTTTCAGGTTGATGTCCCTCCCTCAGTCAATCAAACACAAAGATTTCAGTACTAGATGCTGCCTGCAGAACTGTTTGCAGCATCTTATAATGCCCTAGTCAAATGGCTGTAACACACTGGTCCAGTTTGGTGGATAATACACAAATTTACATTAATTATAAATAATGTATCTTGCAGATGAGCAGGAGAGCTGACCACAAACAAGATGTTTTTACCTTGTACACCCATGGAGGCACACCACTAACACTCCACACTTGGTCGATGCATGGCAATGTTTCACATGTTCAGCTACTACTCTAATGCTAATTACCTGTATGGGCAGGCTAGCACCAATGTACATGCAAAAAAACCGATATTTTCACTAATTTTTTCTTGAAAATGATCGGGCCAGATATAATGTGTGTCTGAACCAGGAATGTTGAATGAATGAATGAATGAATGATACAAAAAAAGGACACTTTGAGGAATGATGATTTCGATGTAATGGACTGTGTACATAGGCAAATTTTCAGGGCAGGAAAATTGAACAATGGACAAAGGTTCAATGCATATGGCATCACATTCTAGACCAGAATTCTGAGTTTACAGAAAGGAAAGTTGCTGAAGGAAATAAAAGTCTAACATGCTACACAGCAGAATGCATTCTACCAATTTATTTCTGGGGAAAACAAGTAAAATGACTTATTGACCAAATGAGAGTGGAAAGTGCGAGCTCAAAGCAATCACAGACATTACTTATGCGTCAACCAAACTACATAAAATTTCTCGTGACTGAATCAATTGTATTCTACAAATATGTAGCTTTATGTCAACTACACACCATAATATATCTTAAAATTTTTCTTTAAAGCAATTACTGATCTGGTCAATATGTAAATGACATATAAAAGTAAATATTTGGCTTCAAGTGTGCCCAAAATGATCCAAAGGTATAATTTATGTAACTCCTTTATGGTTCCTGACACAAAATTTCATTAAAGTAAACTACAGAGAACTGCTGCTGCCACAGACACACAGCAGCACAGTACCACATTGCCTAGAGCTCAACGTACCTAAAACTTTAGGTCACCAAATACTCTCTGAGGTGTGTCATCCCCGTTGTGTGTTGAAGGACTAATGGTGAGTTAATTTCAGTAAGAAAAAACAACTATAATTGTATACTAGATGATGGTATTTATTAGCAAAGTATTTATATATATCTATACTTATATACATATATATATATAGATTTACTTTACTAATAAATACCATCATCTAGCATACAATTATAGTTGTGTTTTCTGAAATTAACTCATCGTTAGTCCACCAAGTACCAGAAAAAGTGGCTACAACACATACAGAGGATGGACACAAACAGACTACCAAAACAAGCACTACAATATAAACCAAAAGGACGAAGGAACATAGGACAACCAAGGAAGAGATGGAGGGACCAACTTCATCTTGAGGATCAAGGAACAGGAAACACACCTAACCCTTCAGGAACATGATGATGATGATAGTCCACCAAATACTCATAATCCATTAAATGAAGGAACATACAAAAATTAAAAAGTGAAACCTCTACTAATAGAGATAAAGAGGCTCTTGAGGAATGTCTCACTTTCCCAGGAGCCACAAGAATTCTGATCCAGCATTCAGGATACCGGCATTACAATGCAGGTTCATTCTCCACAGTAACCCATGTGATACAAATGGTACTGGGGGGGGGGGGGGGGGACGCCCCAAAAAAAAAAAAAAAAAACTTCAAATATGGGAAATATGTTCACATACCCCCCC
>Ga0136643_10005201_pt1 | contig 18240 bp, 22 predicted proteins | sample TergutLab28metaG_FD_96883 | JGI IMG/M metagenome (GOLD analysis project Ga0136643, IMG submission 96883) | Labiotermes labralis P1 segment gut microbial communities from Petit-Saut dam, French Guiana - Lab288 P1 (version 3) (version 3) | ecosystem: Host-associated > Arthropoda: Insects >...
TAGTAGTAGTAGTAGTAGTGTTAGTAACGGCGGTTGTATCGTGCTGCTTCACAGTTGTGGCTGTAACAGTATTAGTATATAAAGCTTAGAGATCAAGACAATACCCTCAGCCTATGTTCATTCCTCAGTACGAGATACCAAGTTTGACACCCATACAGAACAACAGGCAAAATTGCTGTTCTGTATACCTTTAATTTATATTTTTGAATAGCAAATTGGAAGAAAAAATATTCTGCACTGAAAGATAGCAACCATCACCTTCCATGCAGCATAATGGAAACGAGTAAATTCAAGAACCTGAAAAACATGACAAACAACTGGAGGAAGCTGGGAAAATATACGTTATAGCTTCATCGTCATCCTCACGTATTATGAAGAAATGCTTTGTTGAGTACTAAATTGATATAAGAAATGTTCAACTATTTCTAAAGATGCAGCACTTGTGTTACAAATTTCCGTAACTAAGTAAATATATATACACGTCAACTCGAAAAGGATTTCCTGCAAATGTTATTTTATTACGTCATGAACACGGGAGAGTAGTTGTAGGGTGAGTCTGCTGGTTCTTGGGCTTTCGACGTTTTGCTAGATATTTCTTGAGGTTGCCACCATATCCTCGCTACGCCCTTGCCGCCGTGAGGATTGTTCCTTTTCGCCGGAGAGATTGGTACTTGCCATGACCTGCCCTAACGTTCCGCCGGACAGATTGGTACATGCCATGAACTATGGCAACCTGTGCCCAACGTAACCCAATGCCGCCATAACCTATGGTAACGTTGGAACTAGCGTTAATTAATGCCGCCGCTGACCTAACTCATTGCCGTCTTGTAACCTATACTAAGATGTCACATGACATCCATATCCTATCCTAAATCGGAGCTCGCGTACATGACGCAAGGAACTAACTGGATTTCTAAAACTCCGCGCCGTTCCCCTATTTGTTCGGCAGTTGACTATGACGTCATAGTAAGGCAATCGTAACTGTTTGCAATATGCCTGCTAGTCCCTGTAACCTATACATGACGCAACGAATGAACTGAAACTCCGCCCCGACCGCCATCTTGGCTGACAGTGGGAAACGTGACTATGACAGCATAGTGACGTAATCGACGTTTTTTGCACGGCCTTTATGGGAGCGATTAGAAAGTGTTGTCAATAGCTGTCGGACTGGCAGACGAAAGTTTGTAGTTTCGATCAGCTATGACCATCTTGAAAGGATTCGTAAAGGAAATAAATACACACACACACATTTTTTATTGTTGTTTTAAAGTTACACAAATTTCGATAATCATTTCTAAATATAAGATTTGCATGGTATTGTTTATGCACCTAATACAAGTTATTTGTAGAGTCTGGCTGCTTTTTTTACATTTTTATTTTTGTTTTGAATATAATGTTACACAAATTTCGATAATCATTTGTAAATACAGGTAATGCATCGTATTCTTTAAGCACCAAATACAAGTTAATTTTAGAGTCTGAATTGAATGAAAATTTAAACAAATTTCGATAATCATTTCTAAATACAAGAGACGCATGGTATTGTTTATGCACCAAAACCAAGTTATTTGTAGAGTGTGGCTCCTTTTTTTTTAGTTACACAAATTTCGATAACTAAAGTTATGCGTGGTATTTCAGATATATTTCCAAATGAGTCTGGCTGCTTTTTATTGTTGTTTTGAATGTAAAGTTACACAAATTTCGATAATCGTTTTCAAATACAAGCTATGCAGATTCATTTCCAAGTTATTTGTAGAGTCTGGCTCGCCTAGGCAATATGCAAACTGTATGATAGGTTAACATATTGCGATTTCAAACTTGCGGATATGTCCTTTATGCACAATTTGCAGTGACATTGATTTTCTCTAAATAGCCGATGAGATTTTCTTTGTACAATACAGTAGTTAGAAGGGACAGGTTTTCTTCGGATACATAGAAAAATATTGGGCATACAAGGTGCAACCAGCCAGCTTTTTCGGCAAGTTTAGATCACAAGTGTAACGTTCAAATGCACAGTCATGCCTTGATATCAGTACCTCATTAGTAATGTACGTAATACGCTTATTGACATTTACTATACCGTAGGCGAGAGAAGAAAGGTCTAATTTCGTCAGTATACTTTCTGCCAATACCAGTTCTGTTGGCAGATTTGGAAACTGTCTCGCCTCGAATGATATTGTTATTGTTTCACCGTCGAGCTTTAACCGAAAACATTGTTCCCTGACAAATGTGAGTTTGAGTTCCGGGAGGCGCGTTAGAGTGCATTACCTACCGGCAATACATTTTTGTATATAATTTGTGTAATTTAATTTTTCATTACACAATACATAGAAATGAATAACTTCCACAGATTTTAGGCGGCCACATAACTAGGATACAGGCCAAATGAACCGCGCAGCACCTTATCGCTGTTCATAATCGTAACAATATCATTCACGAGCCAGAGTCACTTCGTGTTCTGATCTTCAAATTTATCGTACCAATAACTGTGTCCTATGATATTATTTAGTTCTTCATATAATTGACCTATGCTTGCCCTAGGAATGACAGAAATTTTGCGATAGTCCAAAAAATACATTTTGTGTTAGTTTAACCCAGTGGAACCGAATCCACCACTGGCCCCAGTGGTGTCGTCCAATTTATCTACCAAATCTAATTCTGGTGATTTTTCCGCAGAATATTGTTACAATTTCATCTCGGCGAGATATGTTAAAAGGAATTTTTGAATGATTGAACAGCACCACACTCAAGATGCCGCGAAAATCGGCATCGATGACCCCCGCTCCTATACTTATGTGATGAAGCGAAGCCAGTTCCGATACTGGAGCGATTCTGCCGTAGCACCCCTCGGGAAGTTTAATCTGCTGATCTGTCCTAATAACTTCTTTTCATTCGGCTGGAACTGTTTTATCGTAGTGGCTGCGTAAGGGGAGTCCAGCAGATCTCGGTGAACCGCGGGCGGGGGTCGTCGCATGTTCTGTCATTTTGACGAATTTAAGGTAATTACTAGCTGACTCTGCATTTGATTTATCAATTAGTCTCAGAAGTTGCACGCGGCGGTCGGTTGTCTTGGTCTGGGGGAACAAAATTTTCATTAGTCAGAGTTCGGGAGGGGGGGCTGCAAAAGTCTTTTACATTCCAGTGAACTGACACATTCTGGCTGCATGAAAAACGGTCTATCGCAAAAATTACACCACCAATAGTTTCTGTCCTCCATTAATATCTCGATTGTTTCGTCCGGAATCTTACAAAATTTCACGCGAAATGTGGACCACATTACAGGAATCCGCTAGGATAGGCTTACACAGCCGTCGTAAAATCGTTTGATTCCGAAATGTCTGCGTCTTAAAAAATTACATCCCAGTACCGGATATGTTTGTTGAACCAGTTTATATCGAGGAACAATATTTGAATGTACCGCATATCGAAACACTTCATATAGCGTTCAGCTTGTCAACGCGAATTGAACGACATTGAAGGTGAGATGGTATACCGCATGGGAGGCCGAACCTTTCAGGGTCGGCGGCTGTCGCAGACATACATTACATATGCAGGACACGCCATGTATATAATTGCCGACGACCGGCGCGTTTACTTTTTTGAATTCATCGACATAGATCGCAGAGGAAATCCGACATCCAACAATCGCTACCAGCTCTATGATGTTGCAGATACAGTATTCTGGGTGTGTCGAAATGCGCAGCACCATGGGCGTACATTTTGAAACTAAATATGACCACATTATTCCAAAAAATTCCGTAAAATTTAAACAGGCTCGAGGTCCACACTCTAACCACGAATCGATAGCGAAAATTTGAAAGGAATTGCAATATCCCCGTTAGTAACGTCATAGATTGTACAGTCTGGAGTGTTTTGTACCTTCAACCGAAATTCGAAAGGTTTGATCGCAAAGTATTGATTCCTTCTAAATAGGGGTTCCAAGATTGGGGATTTGGTTATGGCTACATACAACGTCACTTTTAAAATGAAGTGAACATTCCCGCCAAATAAGCTGGATATGTTCCGGAAATCACAAAGCCGATACCGAGATTGCCAAATGTATTTAATAGCAAATCGGCAAATCTTAAAATTTCTTCTTTTACAGGCAGGATTTGAGTCAACTATACGGCATTTGCGGCATAATGTCTCAATTGTTTGTGTGTTTCAAACAGACTGCACGACCCGTCAAATTTCTTGCCTCGAGGTTTCATGTTTTAACACTGCAATGTGAAATGTGTCATTATACTTCGTTTGCCAGCAGGTAGGATATGGAATTTTCGCATATTCCCTTGAATTGGAGATTCGACGAAACTGCTTCACTGTTAATTTTGTCTATATCATCCTCCGAAACGACGGCGCTGTATCGTTTCGGGAGATATGTCTGAATAGTGGTGGATTCAGAGTCTCGGATAGTCAACAAGATGGTCGTTCCGTATTTACTGGATATCCGCTTAGCGCGGACAATCGGGTATTTTTTACCCGTCCCCAAAGACCCTATATTGACCGACTGGCACGAAGTAGATACTTCGAATTTTTTTCGCCAGTTCCATAAGCAAAAATTTAATTTTTATTTTTTTGTAACTGAAATTACAACACAAGTTAAAAAGGAAAAATGGTGAATACCTTGTGTGGGTGAAGTCTGCGTCGCCTTGATGTAGCTCTCTCACTCGGCAAGTTATTCTCGGATGGTAATACAATTCTTCCGGTTGTGCGTGATAGCGCGCCAGTGTGTGTGTAATTCAAAAAGTTCTGCGAGGATAAAAATATAATGTCATTAAAAGAGGACGTGGGAGTACTTACAATAAATGGGGAACTCGAGCGTTCGCGTAGGCATTAGTTAAGATTAGGTCCTTCAGGTGAGTACTATTCCGACTTTAACGTTTATAATTTGCGAGAAAAAACTCGAAATTTATACTTTTTGTTTTTAGAATGGCTCGTAGATTTAAGATAGCTGACACGGTTACCAGACGGTACAGGGGGTTTAACGCGAAGGGAACGCAACTTACGGTAGTTTTATTAACTCCGTCGGACGATAGTGATCCTGTCAGTCATTTTCTAGCCAGCGTGATCGACTTGTTTCAGCACGCTTTAGAGAATGTGGGCGCTAGTGATATGGTAGGGATAACTATTCAGAATCAGGTAAATCAAAATGACAAGCCCACCGGAATCAGTTTCAGGCGGAAAGACCAATTATCTCGAGATATGGTATGGAGTGTGTTCGAGAAAATGTCTCAGTCAAATTCTAGATTCGACGCCTTGGACACGTGGGTCGTAACCATGCATTCAGTCAAGTTGCCTGTAGGTTTCGGCCTTGCGATATAGACTATGGGCAGACCGCTCTCCGTCATGGCACACCTCAAGAAAAGTGTCATAGCGGTTAAGGCCGTAGACAGTTATTTGGCCCACGCCTTAAAAATAGCGATTGCGATAGTAGATAATGATCCAAATTATAAATCGCATCGCGACGGTTGGAAGATACGTCCTGTAGTCCGAAACGTACTCGAGAAGACCGGTATAGATTTGTCTATAGGTGCGAGGATTCCGGAACTAGTCAGATACCAGGAACGTTTTCGTGAGTACAAGATATTTGTGCACGAAGGTTTGAGTAGTGACAACATAATGTTTGAAGGTCTAGTGGAATCGGCGAAGCGCCTTAACCTACTTTACGATGACGTCAAAATGCACTATCACGTCATCACGAATCTGACTGCGGCCTGGCAAAACAGTAAGTCTGTAAAGCGTGTAGCAAAGGATGCACAAGTGACGTTACGAACGTTTGTGATCAGACGTGTAGCGACTGTATGGCAAGCCCCCCGTGCGGGTTCGAAGGCGTTCGAATATCCTGCGACGAATGCAACAGGCACTTTAGAAGTCGGATGTGTTTCGACAGTCATAAGTAACATACAGCCAAGAAAAATTCTGTATGTGAGCGTAGGCGATGTTGCACTACGTGTGGAGGACTAGTGACACGCGGAAATTACGAATGTAATAAGCGATTATGCGTAAACTGTAACCAGAACAGAAAGGTAGTTCACCTGTGTTACATGAGCCCGCTGAAGAACGTGTTGCCAGCCGGCCTTAAGTTACTGTACGTATTTCATGATTTCGAGAGCACTCAGAACGCTAAATATTCGGATAAGACCATGTTACACGTCCCCAATCTCATCTGTTCGAGTTGCGAGGATTTGGAAGAAGTAGAGAGAGGCTGCTTCCAATGCGGCAAGAGGAAGCACTCGTTCTGGGACGATCTGGAAGGGGACATGATGTCTTACCTGTGCGAGCCGCGCCACTGGGATAATAAGATTGTCGCGGTAGCTCACAACGCCAAGGCATTCGTCCTGCGTTTCACAATTAACATCCCATCTTTTCGAAATGACAAGCCCGAAATTAGCATGAACGGAGTGAAGACACTGTGCAAGAAGATGGAGCATCTCGTGTTTCTGGATAGCGTGTCATACTTCCGTGTTCGTTACGTAAGTCGCCCGTGGCGTTCTGTATAACGGCCTCCAAATCGTGTAACGCCCCTTATTTTAATTGTGAGGGAAACATAGATTACGTAGGTCCCTTCCCCGACGACATGTATTACGGTGCGAACGAGGTGAGCGAAGGCAAGAGGAGAGATTTTCTCGCCTGGGAGGAGACGTAGAAATCCGAGGCCTATGATACGAGGCCTGCGCTAGAACCATAATATCAGATGATGTCACGGTCATAAGGCAAGCGAACCGAGTGTTTAGGCGCGAGTTTATGCAAATCGGTAACCTCGAAGGTTTTCTGGATGCAATTACAATCGCGTCCGCATGCATTAAGATTTTGCATAAACGGTTTCAACAGCCCAACACTATTGGCCTCATTCCGAAGGGCGGGGATAGCGGCAATATCAATAAAAGTAAGAAGCTATGATGTGCTTAGTCTACAGGGAAAGGACGGAAGGGGGGCACAATATACTGCACGGTCGCAACGGGCGCGAATACTGGCTGCCAGCACCACCCAGCTTCAGTGTGGACGGTTTTTGTTCTGAGACTTGGGTGGTGTACGAGTGTTACTTTCACGGTCGTACGTGTCAACCGTTCCGTTATTTCATTACAATGAATGAGGATACGCTGGGCGAGAGATACGAGTCACGATGGCGCGGATAGTGCAGATCTCGCGCGCGGGTTACAAGTAGAAGTAGATTGGGAGTGCGAGTATGATGAGGAAATTTTGTCGCGTCATTCCGAATTGAAGACGCACCGCGTGGTACGACACAGCCAGCTGAACACTCGAGACGCCTTGTACGGAGGTCGAACCGAGGCCATGAGCCTGCAATACAAGATACGCGAGGGAGAAGGAACAGTACAGTACGAGGATGTGAATAGTCTCTATCCGTAAGTCTGTAAGTACTTCAAATTTCCCGTGGGACACGCCGTAATTCACGTGGGAGACGAATATCGAGATACAGAAGCCATGTTATGAAAAGAGGGATTGATAAAATGCTGCTTCCTACCTCCCAGGAGATTCTATCTTCCCGTCCTACGTTCTCGGTGCAACAACAAGCTGCTGTTCTGCCTATGCAAGTCGTGCGCCACCCAATGCAACACCGAAGCGAATGTGCGCACGAGACTGTCGCCCAGAGGGGGCTGACAGTTACGTGGGTCATTGACGAAGTGAGACTGGCCGTGCAAAAGGGTTACGAGTTCTTCCAGATATTTTAGGTATACGTATACGCCATCACGCGATACGAACCCCTGACGGGTCAGAGCGGTCTCTTTGTGCAGTACATAGCTATCGTATATCCGGAGTGGGTTCGAACCCCTGAAGACCAGGATGCTACGAAGATAATTTCTACGCGAGTGAAGGGATCCGCCTGGACAAAGAAGTGATAGACCAAATTGCGCGAAACACGGCATAGCCAATCTCTGCCTCAATTCCATGTGGGGCAAACTGACGGAGAGAAAAAACAGGAGAAAATCTAAGATGATCTCGGACCCGCACGAACTCTAGAGGTTTTCTGGCGAAGCCGGGTATAGAAGTCGCGCACCTGATGTTCGCCAACGATGTCGTAGCCTGGGTCTTGTGGCGTGTCATTTCAAAGGATAAGATCCCTAGCCTACTTCATACAAACGAGGTTATCGGAGCATATGTGACCGCCGGCGCGCGCCTGCACTTGTACACGTATCTGGAAGGTTTGTATGAGCGCGCCCTCTATTTAGACAAAGGTAGCGTTTTGTACGTACAGCCGAGAGAGAATCGGCTCTGGTCGAGACAGGCGACAATCTCGGCGCCATTACTTCGGGCTGAAATATACCCAAATTATCGACGAATTTGTTGGACGGGGCAAAGAATTACGCCTACAAGATTATTGATTCCGCGACGAACGAATCAAAGACGGTCTGTAAGGTCAGAGGGATAACGCTCAATTATAACGCTTCGCGACTGGTCAATTTCGATTACATTGGGGACATGATTTTGGGAAAGGGAAAATCCACATTGAATGTACACACGGAGAAGATTAAACGTAAGAGGAAGGTTGGAACTGTAGCGATGGTCACGGAACCCCAAGACAAGCTGTATAGAATTTCTTTTTTCAAGAGACAGCGCTTACACGACAATACGTCCATCCCGTTCGGATATAAGTAGGGGAGGATTCCCCGGGTACATATTCCTTTTAAAGCCTGCCTATCGATGAGTGACGATCTCAAGTTCAAGCATCCGTTTACGTGCATATTATGTGGACCTAGCGGTTCTGGCTAGTCGTCGTTTTGTATTCGGTTCCTGCAGAACCTCGACGCACTCTGTACGGAACGGGATTTCGACTGAGGGGTGATCTGGTGCTATAGTGAGAAGACCGCGGTGCCCTCGCCGATCGTACTGACGAAGAAGAACGTCCGTTTTAACGAGGGCTTACCGGTAAACTATGATAACGGGCTCGGCAGACCGTGCCTTTGTATTCCTCGAGGATCTGTTAAACGAAGTTTATTCGAAGCAAGTGTGTGACTTGTTTAGGAAACGCAGCCGTCACAGAAAAATCAGCGTAATTCTGATAACCAAAAACCTCTTTCAACAGTGACGTTTTTGTTGGGACATTTCGATAAACGTCACGTTTACCCTGAAAACAGTACTGGTCTGTATAAGGCCAACCTGGCCGCATCCCAACGACCGCACAGTTATCTACTTTTAGATCCGTCACAAGATACGGATGATCGCCTACGTTCCCAATGGAACAGATTAATTTCTATTCTCCGATAGATGATGATGCGAGTGAATCGAATTATAACGTCCTTCACGTATCCAAGATGGCCGAACCGAAATTGCGTAAGGCCATAATCTCGAACTGTAAAAAGGAACTCGTGAATAGCAAAAGCGAATGCATCTTGAACGTCTTGAACGGCAACGTCAAGTTGTCCGATTCTAACACTAGAAAATTGCGAAAGCACAAGGCTACACACACCAAGGTGTCCGAAAAGCGAGTGCCTCTCTGCGGCAAAAAGAAGCTCATAGTCCAAAGAGGCGCATTCCTGCTCCCTCTGCTGAACGCCGTTTTTGCCCGTGATCGCCAGCTTAATATTTTCGGGACCGCCTGAAAATGTTACATAAATCGTACCTCGTACCGACCGAAAAGTTTCAAAAACCTCCAGCGCCACCGAAACGCCCTCCTCCGAAGAAGATGAAGAAGCGAAAACTCGAAAAATAACACCCCTACGAAAACTGGGTTAAATTTCGTAAAAACATCGGCGAGGCCGATATCAGCCGCAAGAAGTGGATTAATGCCATAGCGGATTTTCTAAACAAATAAAGTATTACCCAAACATCCTCTACTCTGAAGCATAAGATTGAAACAGCCGTGAGGACACCGCCGCCGCCGCCGCCGCTGCGACGTTTCGGTGTCAGGAACTATACGGAAGCTGCTTCAGAGGAAACTGTCGCCATACCCTCGACTTCGGCGGTATACGAGATGCCGAAAAAAAAAGTTCAGTTTCGAAGAAATCAGCGACGTCGACGACGATGTTGATTTTCTGAGGAAAATGCACGGCCGTTCGGTAGACAGAATATCAGCCCCATACCTAGTCCGTACATATTGCCGTATCTCTACAACCGACACTTTCTAGACACCCAATACGGTATCAGAAAAACGGTGATACGTTTAAGATAGGCGATTACACAGTGCTTGTAGATACCGAAAGCGATATCACAATTAAGGGAAAAGAATTTGTGGAACGACCGGATTGTGGAAGCTATTGGCGCACACATATGTGGATCGAAATAAATTTAAAACCGACCTACTGAAAAAATATAAGAGAATATTGGAGCTGACTAACGTTCATTTGACCGACAACCAGACCTGCGCTGACGTTCAGATAACGCAAGCATCGAAATATCGTGAGGTCATTGTGCCCCTCTTCCCGAATATCAGACGATGAGGTATCGAAACCGCGTCACGACGCCGTTGTGAAAGTACTGACGGCCGCTAGGAGATTGTACTATGATCACGCCAAACCGTTGGTGTTTTAGACTCTGAATAAACTTGGGACGGTCGTAATGAAAAAGAAACACAGCAATAACTGAGCCTCGCTAGAGAAGCAAGATGCTTACGCACTTTACCGAAGATAAGACTGCGTTTCGCCCGCAACTCCTATTCGGTAAATAACGTGATTGACATTGGGGAATGCGTCCTTTTCGGCGTCGGGGCTCTCGGCAAATTTAACGTTAACTACAAAAAAGTATTATCCGTCAAAGAAGTATTTTCCAAATCTCTACATCTGGTCACCTTGAGGTCAACGACAGGTATAGCTGTCCCGTCGGCATTTCAGTCGATATTCGAGGACTCTAGTCGTCTTTCCGTCTGGGTGCGAACTGATAAGGACAAAGAATTTTTAAACAGACACTTCCAAGAAACGTTAAAAAGCGAGGGCATTGAGTTTCAGGTATGTAAGAATCCCGACGTTAAATGCTCCGTCGTCGAAAGCGCGCATCGAAAGATTCGCGATAGGATGTACAAATATTTCACTTATAAAAATACTTACAGATATATCGACGTTCTCCCGAAATTTGTCAGGGCCCACAATGACACGGCGACGGGAATAGCGATAATGACCGATTCGGACGTTCTCGCGGTATGGAAGAGGATGGAGGCCCGAAGGCGTGGCGTTCGCGTCGCGAAGGCCACGATTTGCGTGGGGCAACACATTCGCATCAGCAGGGAGAAGATGAAGTTTGACAATGGCACCGAGCAGAATTTTAGCACATTGATATTTCGCATCGCTAAGGTGATAGAGATGCGTCCGTGACCCGTCTACGAGCTGGAAGATTTAAACGGAACGCCGACAGACGGCCAGTTCTATCAGGAGTTTCGCGTCACGAGATTTACCATCTACATGAGAGATAAAATATTGTACAAGCGAGTCAGGGGCAGCATTTTATCTGGTCCGCTGGAGCGTGAAAGATGTGCGGCGGCGATGATGCGAAACAATTTTACGTGACGTTATTCAGCAACGCCTCGGTGATTCTATATTCAGAAAATACGATCGCCGCATTCACGGCCAATTTGGCGCGGCCTATAGAACTGGTTTCGAACGACAAGAGGAAAGTGATGGTATGCGAATTCGCCTATCCTCCGACACAAGGGGGTGGGTTTAAAGAAACGACAGTCGTCGGCGATACCACAGGCTTGATATATATCGATTTGACATCACCGCAGTATGTGGGTAGAGCCCTGATCCGATGTCTGAGAACGTTTATTTATCCGTCACTATCGGGTCAACACGCGTTCGATAACGTTTACTATTTGCCCGTCGAGAAGCTGTCAATTAAAAAATATACAGATAGACATATTGAATGTGAATGGCAAGCGGGTCGAATTCAAGAGTAACAAGACCCCCACAAAGGTAGTTTTACATTTTGGGCGTGTTTCGGCATGGTAACATAAAGTAACTATGTCATTACCGTTGCCGTACATTCAATATTTATGGGTCCCCTCGTTCGGTACTACCTTCATCAGGCGGGTCGCGGCTGGGGCGAGAACAACGGTATAGGACCCGTCTACGCGGCTTCGCCCTTCCTTCAGCGGGGCTATAGGATTGGCAGAATTTTTGCCGGGCTATGGCGCGCGGATATGCCGGTCCTATGGAGCGGTGCCAAGACTCTGGCGCGGGAGACGTTGCGCACCGTAGGCGATATCTTAACAGACACGCGCAGATCGCCTGACGAAAACCCTCGGGATGAAGTCTCGCGTCACGTTAAAGAAACGGTTCAAAATTTAATCGGTAAGTTGCGGGGACGCGGTCGCAAACGGAAGGGAGTCGTCAAGGGGAAAAAAGGCAGCAAGAAATCGAGGCTCACAAAAAGAGATATCGTCTCCTAATAGGAATCAGTCTCTATCCTAACGCAGCAAGCCATGTCTGTGTCTCTGAGTTCTGAGTTCGATATTTTTGCCCCTAGACTCGTACGGGCGTCTGTCGTCGAGACGACCGAGGTGACCTACACGCCTTTGCGTCTGTGGAACAGAGCGATCTAGATTTTCTGATACCCGCCGATAATGACACGACAACCTAAATATAAAACTCTATGTCCGAGGTAAACTGACTAAGGCTGATGGCACAAATTTGTACCACGCTGATTTCACGGCGGTGGCAATTAATTTTAGGACTCGCTCTTCAGTCAGTGTAGCATAGCTCTGAACGGCGTGAGCATAAAACAGGCCACCAATCTCTATAACTATAGATTTTTTCGAGACCATATTGACGTACGACTGTGACACCGCAGCCTCGCATCTGACAAACGGGTTCTGATAACTGGATAACGGTGACCTATTGCCCTGCGAACCTACCGCCGCCAATGCGAAAAACAAATGTTTAATCACGCGATGTGACCGAATCAAGCACAGTAAAGAGGTCAACTCTACGGCCCGTTTCAGAGCGACATCTGTAACTTACCGCTATATCAAGTCCCAGGCGTTCGACTGCAGATTAAAGTCATGAAGACCAATTCGATTTTCTTAATGATGGACAAGAATGCGGAATCAAATATGGTTATCAAGTTTCTCGACGCCCAACTATTGATCAACTGCGTCAAGCCCAGTCCGTCGCTCCTGTTGGCGCACAATGCCACTCTCGCCAAAGGCGCTCTCGCAAGATACAATCTGACCAGGGTCGAACTCAAGTCTTTCACGTTTTCTAGCGGGGCGCAATCGCTGTCCATAGACAACGGTGTGTTGGGACCGATCCCAAAACGCCTTTTATTCAACATGGTGAAGAACACGTACTTTCTCGGCTCCGTGATGAAGAACTCTTATTTTTCCGTCACTACAATCTCCGTTGTTTCGCGCTAAATGTGAACGGGAAACAGATACCCAGACTCTGCGCAAAGATCACGAGAAGACGTCCGTCATGCGATACAGGACGCTCTTCGAAGGGTCGGGCATTATTCAGTGGAAATCGGGTCTCTAGATAACTCACTGTATGTATATAAACGGCTATTTCCTGTTACTATTCGACTTGACACCTGACCGAGGCGCCTCAGAGGGAGATAATTCACCCCCGGGTAATGGAAATATCAGGGTGGAATTGAAATTTAGCAAGCCATTATCCGATCCCATCACGTGTATATTTTATCTCGAATACGATAATTCAGTTCGCGTCGATAACTCACAAACGGTCTCCACAGATTTTTAAAAAATGGACACGTCGAGGATATTGTGCACGATGAGAGACGTGAAATCGATCTTGGGAGAATTCCCCTCCTATATGTTGCCGCGATATGTCACGCACACTGGCAAAGTCATAAACAATACCGATCGTCACACAGAGAAGGTTTCGCACTGGCTAGCCATACATTCCCTACCAAAATCCTAGTGTAACTACTTCTTTGATTCGTACGGTATCCTACCGCTCGTCCCCGACATAATAGCCTTCATTGAACGCAACTGTACTGTCTGGAATTATGACGGGAGACATCTGCAGGGCCTGACAAGTAACGTCTATTCTCCCTCTACACTGACCGGGGGGGTCACCCCCCCCCCAATTTGTCGGACTATTTGATGGCGCGTCAGCAGACCGACAGTTCGATCGGGCCTTCGCGTCCGAATTCGAGAGAGGATAGCCGCGCAAAGGCGGTGGTCAATGCAACTTCAGCATTCTATAAAAAGTAGGTAATTAATTTAGTTTCGTCATTCTCAAATATAATGTCAAACGATTTGAAGGTTTTAATAGAATTAAATTTTTTGAGAGGGCTGCAGAATGAGATCGTGGTCAAGGAATTCTCTGTGGTCGCCAAAAATATCTCCGAATCGTTCCGATTGAAAATCCCCTACAGCATGACGTCTCACGGCTCGGAATAAATGGGCTCAATTGTGAAAATGATCTGTACACGGTCGCGAGCGGTGCGGTGACCTGTTTCGCTCATCTCGACAGATATGGCATCAAAAAAATTCAAATTTCTCTCCGTACTGATGAGTCCCCCGAATCTCAACTTGCAGGATTTTAACTTTCCTCAGCCTACATCTTTTAATCATAAACGCTGGTGCAGCCTGCCTTGTCACAAATTTCCCAACGTCAATTTCGCTACCAAAACCCGCATTCCCACGACGATTGGTTCATCTAACACTTGCAGACGAAATCTTATGTCAAATGCCCTAAAGACATGACACGTCATACGTACAAATTTGTTTCAGCTGTTTAAAACGGCACGAGCGGTTGGCTGCCCGATCACTCTGTCATCGACAATGTCTGCTAGAAAACGTCGGCCAGACGCTACCGAAGCGCTGTCGGCGGCGACGCCTAAATTCGTAAGGCCGCTACAATTTGACACCTGCAAATTCTACGCCGAGGCCGTCAATCTGGTATTCGATCCGAAAAGGGTCCTGCTGAGACGCATCTTTTTCATCGACAAAGACAGGACCAAATACGTCTGCTTCGAATTCTACCTCACTCGAGACTACCAACCCTCCGTGAAATTCGAATCCGTAAAAAAGAATGGGTCTACCATCCTCATTCTCGATGATCGGCAAGTTAACAAGATGGCGGAATGTCTGCCTAGGATATGCTAGTCTATGTGCAGCAACGAGCAGTACGGATACAAGGAGGGCAACTTCAGACTGAAAACGACGGGAAGCCACTGGATCGCCAGATTGTATCTCGATAAACAGTGCATCAGCCTGACGCTCGTCTACTTACAGTATCTCTCGAGAATGTTTCACGTCATTCAAAATCAACTGAATGCATATAGTGTTTCTTTGCCCGACGTTTTGGCATATGTGACCGTGGCATTAACTTCGTTTAATTATGTCAAAACGAGTCCTAACGCCAGTAAGCACATTGTGTATTCATAACTGTTCGACGAACTCTAAACTACATTGTAAAGCAGAGCCATTTAAACATGCTTGCACAACTGATCGTAAGAAAAGCAAATGCTAGCTTTTCCGTTGCACAATAAATTGCAAACTAACTTTGAAAGAAAATAAAATAATTACTAACAAATATGTGTCACTTTATATTTAAAAGACGCGTGAAAAACCTTCATTCCGAGTTGTGACGACGATGGAGTACAGACCTAATTCCAGACCCGAGCCTAACAATTATTTTCAGGGATATCGTACGCTACAACGCGCCACGATTATCTGGGAGGGGCCGAGAAATTTAATTTAAAAAAAAATATTCGCGGTTGAAGTCATAAGTGCATTGGCCACACGGTATGAACCCTTCCCCCGAATCACAGAGTGCTGCTGGTTTTTACTATACAGGTAAAATCTTTAAAAATAAATTGTTCGAAATCACTATATTTGTTATAATATCACTCTGAAAAAAATCTTTGCTCAAAGGTAAAGGTGATGGGACAAAATGCTTACACTGCGGGGGAGGGCTAAAAGAAATTGGCGTCCCACACATGACGCGTGGACGGAGCAGGCATTCTGGTTTCCGTATTGCGTCTACGTTCGTTACATCAAGAGGGAAGAATTCATACTCGAATGCAGGAGCTCGAGGAGATGTACGCTTGTGTAATCACACGACACATTTCACTGCACTACACGTCACTAACCTGGTTCCCGGCGCTGCAGTACAGTCCCCTCAGCAAGCGAGTCGACACCTTCACGGCACCTCTTCACCGAAAAAATGTAGACGTATGTGGCTGTAAGCGTATTTATCATATTTGGTGCTCACGACAAGAAAGACAGCATCTATGATCAAGGAGGAAGCAAACTAGGGAATGTCGTTATTTTTTTTCTTGCAAGGTAAGAGGATAAGCTTGCTTCTCTTCGTAGATGCTAAGGACTCTACATAATCGTGAGCACTAAATATGATATATACACTTACCGCATGCGGCGAGCAGCTGGCAAAGTAGTCGCGGGTCTCGGTCACAGCACCTCTCGACGCGCGTCAGATCACCTGAAGCGAATTTTTATATTATTCCTTTTGTCTCGTGTTGCAAGATAGAACAAAAAACGGCTTCTTTCTCAAACACGAGACAAGAAGGGACGAACATAAAAAATTTCGCTTACTCGTCCGAAAAAACAGAGAGACAACTATATAATCTGTGACACTATTAAAAAGTGTCAATAAAAATTTTTTGAACAGAATTGTGCTTACCGAGGAACCTGACTTCCTCTTCAGACTGCAGCAGATGCGTGAACGCCTGTAAATGCAACACATAAATTTGATACAAAGTTACCTTCTACTAGTAATCATATCTAGTATGACAGTAATGTTGGTAACATACAAAGAAGATGCACTTACAATACGAGGCTAATCGGTATGCAGGCTGGAGATCTTCGTTACAAAAGCTGGTCTGCGTTCGAGTCCTTTCGCTTTTATAGGCGATTATACTCTGTTGATCGTTCCAAGGGCGAGCGTGTGAATGACGCTCAACGTGCACCCTTATGCCTTTTCTTGCATTAAACGCTCATGTGGAATGATTCAAATTGGATAGTCCCGTTTTACATTTCAGAGAAGAGCTTCGATACATGTTACATGTTCCACTAGCGAGTCTACCTCTATTTAGTCACTGCAAAACTGTACTATAACATTACTTGGCGGCAGATTTTCAAAAGTGAACATGCCAAAATTTTGAGAAAATTGACTCTTTTCACTCTTGGGGGGCTCAGTCGCTTTCAAATTCAAAATCGTCCATAGTTCATAAACGAATAGAAAGCACCATTTTAGAAAAAAAATTTCAAAATGTACTTATTCCTGTTTTTACGCTATACCATCCGATTACGGCAACATATCGGAGCGAGAATGCAGCCAGAAAAGAAGTCACATACGCCATCCGTGCTGAAAATATTGACCGTACAAATCGCTGCAACACATCCGCCTTCGGATGAATGCATCACACTTGCTATGCTCACAGGGATGTCAAGCGTTGGTGTCTCCATCCAAGGCGGCCTGGGACTAACACAAGCTAATTACAGTGACGTCAAGCATGAACAAATATTACGCGGGTAATCCTAACACGGCGTCTTTACGAGGCCAGGTTCCAAAACAAATATAAACATTAGGGTGCATTAAGCTAGGTTAGGTCCCAGGGCGGCATTGAGGCGAGAAATTCACGTTACTATAGGTCATGGAGGCGTAGGGGCGATACGGCGGCAATGAGTTAGGTTAGGGGCGGCATTAAGGTAGGTTAGTTTCAACGTTGCTATGGGTCAGGTAACTGCGGCCTTGAGTTAGGTCAGGCACACGTTACCATAGGTCGTTGCAAGTAACAATCTGTCCGTCGGCACGTTAGGGCAGGTCATAGCAAGTACCAATCTGTCAGGCGGTAAGGGCCAATTCCCACAGCAAAGGGCGTAGGGAGGGCATGGTGGCACCCTGAAGAAATACCTAGGAAAAAGTCGAAAGCACAAGAATTGGCAGACTCCTCCTATAACAACGCGCGAATATAAATTTGCGGTATAATAATTTGCTCAATTTATGTAATTATTTCGTTTTTGGCGCAACAGGCCACATAGGACTAGGGCTTCCTCATTCACGAGGTTTCTATACCACACACAACGATGCACCACAGTCGGTAGGACTCCTCTCGACGAGTGATCAGCTCATCGCAGAGACCTCCATCTGACAAGACACACAACACTCAAAACAAACATACATCCATGCCTCCGGTGGGATTCGAACCCACAATCTCAGCAGGCAAGCGGCCGCAGAACTACGCATCAGACCGCCCGGCCACTGGAACCGGCTCGGAATGTATAGGTTTACAAATAAAATAAGTCCTTTCACATATACCTGGTTGTACTGCAGAATTAATAACATTCAAACAACTACTGCCACA
>Ga0136643_10005202_pt1 | contig 18239 bp, 10 predicted proteins | sample TergutLab28metaG_FD_96883 | JGI IMG/M metagenome (GOLD analysis project Ga0136643, IMG submission 96883) | Labiotermes labralis P1 segment gut microbial communities from Petit-Saut dam, French Guiana - Lab288 P1 (version 3) (version 3) | ecosystem: Host-associated > Arthropoda: Insects >...
AACAGCTATGTGTCTTGGATATACAATAACACTCGTGATGCCTGCTACTGTTCTTACCCAACAACATTCGGTTTCTAAATACAGACCACGATACAACATCGCATAGAAGCCTATTTTCAAGTACTGTTCGTCAGTAAGAAGGAAATGATACACCAACTTACCATCTCGACGTTTGAACAAATATTAACCTATGTTATAAATTTCACATTGTTATTCATACCGTGCATTTTATTAAGTTATTTTTCAAACGATTCCCAACATTATGCAACACACAATTAATAATTCTGCAGTTCTCACATTATCAGTCCATATTACGACACCAAACACGTCGGAATGTGGACTGATTGTGTGAGAACTTTACAATTATTAAGTGTACGTTGCACAATGTTAGAAATCTTTAGACAAATAACTATGTTTAGAGTCTAAACACTACGAGTATATAGCTTCAATTTACCACATTAAAAGTGGACCTGTTAACGACTACGTGGTGATGATTATGATCAGATTATATTATGATTAGAGGTATATACTTATATAAAGCTGGAAATGAAATTGTTCCTTTGTGTGTTTTAAAAAATAAATGGTTTACGTATTTTTAAATTACAGCACGACAAATCAATAAACAGTAAAAGTAGCCTAAATTGTATAGAAGAGTGATTACTGTGGCCTGAGAACCGAATCCTCAATCTATCCTATCATTATAAAGTAAAAGACTGAACCTTAGGAGGGGGGGGGGGTCAGTCATTACACTTAAGGACCCCGTTTTCCTAATATACGATACCACTTCAATGGGTAATTGGTCCCAGGGGTATCGCGGAACGTCGTGCCTTCATCATCAAAGATCTACAGTTTTAGTTCTCGGACGCCTATAGACTTCTGAAGTTGAAGGCACGATAGTATTTCGAACAGTTGGACACCAATACCCAGTAACGCGGCGTCACACGCCAGAAGAACGAAGTCGTGAACCACACCGCAGTGACAGACTCAAATGTTGCACATTTATAATAATACTTGCAACCAGAACAATAAAAGTCTTGGTGCTGACAATAGAACTGCTTCAGTCTACAATATCTGCCACCTGTACAGCACATTCCGCTATTGCCTACACTTTCCACACTCGTCGTCACATACATGACAAATCAACCAGTCTGCGTCTTACGACCAAAACCTGAGACTTTACATATTTAATACTTTAATATCTACAAATATTACATTAGACCATTTAACCGATTGTTTTTAGGAAATAATGAAATTAATATTACCATTATACCCCCAGTAGTACTATTCAGCTACCGTCGATCACATACAATTTTATCTTAAAACAAAAATATTGTAAAATTGTGGCATCCCACATACAACATAGTAGGTGTTCGCATAATTCATCTTGTTTTAAAAGAGTGCATTTTTTAGCTTCATAATGGTTGATATCTAGACCAAAGCACTTTGCTTTTAAATAAAAGCACAGTTGGGGTAGACTGCCTATTGAATGTTGTTCGAAGACATAACAGGATGAATTTGACTAAGTCGTGTAATTCCACCATATGTCTCAAAACTTCTCCAGAAAGCAAGACTGATGAAAAGCACAACGGTACTTGTGTGTGTGTGTGTGTGTGTCTGTGTGTGTGTGTATGTGTGTGTGTTTGTGTGTATGTGTGTGTGTTTGTGTGTGTGTTTGTGTGTGTGTGTGTCTGTGTGTGTGTGTGTTTGTGTGTGTGTGTGTGTGTGTGTACGTAAATATGTATGTATGTCTTACGTAAAATCCCGGTTGGGGCACTTGTCCAGACCGGCCCTGGGGCCCACCCAGCCTCCTGTACAATGGGTACCGGGTCTTTCCCGGAGGTAGAAGCTGCCGGAGCGTGGGACTGAACCCCCACCTCCATCTAGTGCTGAGGTCCTAGAAAGAGTTGAGCTATACCTCTACTCACTCTAAGGGTCTTCGTGGCCTTTAAAAAAATGAAACCTACCTAGTATATATATATATATATATATATATATATAATTTATTTATACGCATTTCGAGTTCTAACATTAAGAACAGGTTTATCGCTCGCATTTTCGAAAATTTCAAGGTCGTTGTGGCCGTTTCACTTATGACGGTCAAATAAAACAAACGAAGTTAGGATAAATTGCAGTGGCATACCGCGCATCACAGTTTTCATCGTAATCTGTACTTCGAGAGTTATTACTGGGACACAAACACTCACACGGACAGTCAACGATCTGTGTTCCATCAGTAACGCAGGTTACAAGAGGATACCCGTGTTCACCATCTCTTTCGAAACAGAACAGTTTCAATCAGCAAAACTATCTGCTTACGTGAACGTCAATAGATCAATGCAGACTACGGATGACGTAGCCCAACAAAGAAGTTCGGCAAGCGTTAACAAATTTGTGACAATTTACATTGTACCCTCGGGACAGACATTGCAATTGCTATCATTGCCACGCTCCGTTGCAGTATGCGATGAGCCTTACCAGGTAACAAAGTCATAAACCGATCGCATGTGCTGCTCTACTAAGAGTGTACATAGCACTGCCTCCTGCTGCGGAAAAAGCGATCTTCAAATTATGCAGAAGCATGTATCGTCACGAAGAATCTTGCAATAACCAGTCATTATAGGTGTGTTACTGAAACATCATTAAGCCATTTCACAACAGAACTGCATCACCAGCCCCCATAAATATAGTATGGATCCACTTCAACCGAGTGGAACTAGTTTTCCAACCGCTTGCATAATACAGAGGCGTCTTGTTTGTTGATGTGTTCTGTTGTCCCTCATGTTTCCACTTTGCCGTTACTACAACAGACTGGATATATCATTGTACACTACATGTCGAACTAGTATGGGTTACATAAGGTTGTTCCCGTGGGCACTTGTGATACTTATTCTTGGAGACCAAATGCAGAAAATACAGGTAGGTAAAAAATTTATGAATGTAAACCCATAAATCTCATCTTGCAAAGACCTGTTTACAAATTCAACGAAATTTTCATGTGCGACTTAAATTTTTTAATTATCTTGTGCCACATACGGGGCGAAAAAAAGCCCTACTGAAATTTTTAGAACATAAAACTGTTTCACAAAACAGGTCAGATAAGAGTGAACAACTAACGCATAGCGAACTTGATTTATATGTTTTTTATTTCAAACTTTCGCAGTGTTCTGAATGTTGCATGCTTTCTTCTGGGTAGGTACCTACACGCCTATGAAGATGGAACAGGCAGAGCGTTCCGAAACGTTGGCTTATAAAATTCAGACGCCGGTGACGTACCCAGAAGAAAGCAAACAACATGATTTATATGTTGTTTTATTTAGTTTTGTCTAATTCTGTCCTAAATATCAGCACTGTTCCGACCAAGAGGGGCAAATGGGGGAATGCCAGACACAAAACTGGCTCAATTAGTATGTGGGCAATCTTCTATTAAAAAGATTCTGTTAAGAAGTTTATTTTTGATAAACCTACACAGAATACGGAAGTGAGCGTATCGGATATATTACTTGCCTATTCAACAGGTTACAAAACGCGTGAGTCATGCGACAAAGTTGGTGTAGTGTTGTACCGGTGAAATTAACTGAGGGGGGGGGATAAACTCTGATTTAACTGAAAACTTTATAGGAACAAAACATTAATTAAAGGGTTGTTATACAGTACTGTATTACTTACAAGATTTTGTGAGTGTGCTCAATAGCCCTACGTCTGGTTTGGCTGTTGGTTCTGGACAGACTGATCTCCGTCTCGAGTATCGAAAGGTAACTGCTTGCATAACAAGATGGTAGGAAATATTCGAGTGTAAGTCGTGGCTTCATATTAATGGGCTAAATGAAAATTTAACTTTATCATTCAATTGTATGCCTTTTTGTTTGTATTGTAGATGTGAAATTTAAGCACTGTGTACATGTGCTTTCCCTTTTCCTTCTCTTTGGGTGGTGAAAGGATTTAAGGGCTTCTATCCATGTTTGTGATACACAATTTGGTTACCTGAATTCTTTCGCAAGACTTTTCATTAATAGCTTTTCTAGCGCGACAGCCCGCAGTCGGCCATGGCCTCCTCATTCATGATGTTTCAAAATCACACACAACGACCCGCCACAGTCGGTAGGACTCCTCTGGACGAGTGATCAGCTCGTCGCAGAGAATTCTACCTATCTATACACAGCACTCACAAGAGACAAACATCCATGCCTTCGGTGGGATTCGAACCCATATTCTCAGCAGGCAACCAGCCGCAGAACTACGCCTTAGACCGCATGGCCACTGGTACCGGCTATTAGAAGCAAATACTAGTGATAACTGAAAGTCAAATAACAGTAACCTTGACCAATTTAGTTAAACATTATGTTCCTCTGTTAACATAATCAATTTTACATATTTCAAATTTTGTGTATTTTTGTCTAACCGTTAATTTAAGGTTCTGCTTCATTCCACAGTGAATATAACTAATGTATTTTAAATCTACAGGCGAATACGATTTTTCACGAATTGGCTCTTTTTTACTTAGGCCTATTGGATGCTGGGTCAATCTCTTATACGAAATCTAGGCACCGAGTATTTATGGATGACAGAATTCCGCCACAGTTTAATTACGTATAGGTTTATGGCCGTTATATTATTACTGAAATCCAAAACTTCTCCTATTTTACAAGTAACAGCGTTAATATACGTGCTAATTACATCGAAACACGAAGCCTATTGAAATTTAAAATACAGAGATTACATTCACGCAGGTGAGGAATCTAAATCCGAATATTGGTGCCACAGTGCTTGCAAGTCGATCCCAGTGGCCATGCGGTCTAAGGCGTGGGTCTGCGGTAACTCGCTTGCTGGAACTGCGGGTTCGAAACCTGCCGGGGCATGGATGTTTGTCTCCTGTAAGTGTTGCGTGTTGTCAGGTAGAAGTCTCTGCGACGGACCGATCGCCCATCCAGAGGAGCCCTACCGAGTGTTTGTGTGTGTGTGTGTGTCATTAAGTGTGATCAAGAGCAACAATAACCTCTACACTTACAATGAGTAGGCACAAGGAGATTAGGACTAAGAAAGAAAGAAAGAATGAATGAATGCTTAAAAAATGTGTGTGTTAAGCAGGATCCTTCGACTGAAACTTTCGTTCACTACTTGTAGCTGTTTAACCCTTTAGTACCAGCCTCAATTCACCGTACGAACATTTAATAGTTCATACGGTGGTGACCTTGGTGCACTGTAGGTCGTTAACGCATTTATCATCATCATCAAAATCATCATCATCATCATCGTCCGCCACGAGTTAGACCTTGATAGATCTGTTTTGGCATCATCTGTTAGTCTCTTCAAGGGTCTTCCAAGTCCCCTTTGTCCATTTCGCCTGTACTTCATTATTATTTTTGGCAACATATTGTTCTCCATTCTTTTTACATGTCGTAGATAATTTTATCTGGATCTTCTCCGTTTCTCTTCATTTTGTTCCAATTTCAACTCTTCCAAAATTTCTTCATTCCTTTTGTGGTCAAGAAGTGTGTGCCCGGCTATTCTGAAAGTTTCATTTTGATTGATGTCAATCTTTTTTTCTCTCTCTCTCTCTCTCTCTTTTCTAAGGCTCCAAATTTCGATTCCATATAAAAGAACGGTGAGGGCCAGTGCATTGTATACTTTTATTCCTGAAAATTTTTGGGCCAAAGTTTGCTTAACAGTATTGTTTAGAATTCCCTTTTTTGAGCAAATTTTGCAAGTTTTTGTTGAATATCCTTTTCAATTTCACGGGAAATTTCATAAACAAAACATTTAAATTTTTTTACTTTTTGTAAACATTTGTTATCCGCAACGATTTTCTATCTTACTTGGTCTTGTCCTAAAATGCTATTGTCTCTGATTTTTCTGGTGATATTTCCATTCCAAAATTTTTGCTATGTTGTTAAGATTAATATTCTTCTCTGTAAATTGTCCTCTGAATAAGCTATTATCAGTCGATCATCTGCAAAAAGAGTCGTTTTATTTTTATACTGGTTGATAAAGTAATGCCTTTTGTGTTAGTCTGGCTCCATTTTAATATTACTTCATTCATATAACTGTTGAATAGTGGATAATAAAGGGCAGCTTTGTCTGACTCCGTGATTAATTTTATGTTCTTCTGATAATTGTATATCAGTTCCAGAGTACATTCCTATTATACTAAACTACTACTACTGCTACTCTAATACAATAATAAATTGGGAGCACTGTTGCTTTGTAATACTTCAAAGATACTCCAACATTGACAAAGGATTGCACATGATCAAGAAATGCTAAATGTGTTTCCAAAGTAAACTTTCTTGTTTTTTCTATGAGTAATTTCATGTTAAACAATGGATCGATGCAATATCTGCCTTTTCGGAATCCGTTCTGGCATTCCAAAAGGAAATTTTCTCCTTGTGCTCACAATTTTTTTATTTAAAATTTTTCAATATAATTTATAACATGCATTTAGTAGGCTTCTTCCTCCACAATTTTCAACGTTTGTTTGTCACCTTTCTTGTAAATGTTACGGCAATATTATATTTTCCACACTTCCAGCATTTCTCCCGTTATTTAAATGTTATTAAAAACTGTAGTCTTTCAAGAAATGAGTCTCCTGCACATTTATAGTTCAGAATACAAGTTATCTTAACCAGGCGATTTTACATTTTTTGGTTTTAGTGCTTCTTTCATTTATTCCATTCAGTGCATTTATGTGTACTCTAAATTTAAAAAAGAAACTCTCATTCCTGGGCAGTCGTTGAAGTTTAAACCCCAGCATCAATGAAAGACCTAGTAATTTTGATTTCCATTTGGTGTTATTGAAAAACATGGGACATAAATTAATAATGTGTTTTCTTTTATCGTAACGACGTTGTACTAATTAATTTGTGTTACCCCGAAGGTACATTCCTCCAACAAGAGAAGCACAGAAAAACCTAGAATTAGACTTCAAGTAGAAGCAGAGATCTCCTCTTCGTACAGTGTGCCACAGTGCCAGCAATGCGGTAAGACAAGTTCGTCCTCTCACCCAGCCACGCAACCAGTCAAAAATTTGAATTTGCACTGAAAATTTTAAAAATTCTGATCTCTTCAAGTTACTAATAACTCAGTCGTTATGAAGCAGTTAGAACTGTGTTCCTTCTAGGGAACCTAGATATGAAGCTGCATGATTGCCTTCGTCTGACCTCTGCTGTAATGTCCACAACTACATTAAATCAGATACTTTCGTATCGCTCTGTACGAAAAATTATGTCACTGCAGACCTCGCCATTTCTATCGATATCTCTTCAGTCCTTGACACAAAAAAACACTTACTATGATATTAATTAATACTAATGTTGCGTTTCTGCGAATCTTCAAAGTAGGAGCAACACTTCATTCATCGACTTTCCCAATGCGATGTTTTGCGTTTCAACAGGTCTTCGGGAGGTAGGCAGATTTTTTCATACCGAGTCCTCCACAGAGTGACATCCAGTGCTTCATCTTTCAAGTTATAGTGTCGTCTAGTTTACTTCTTCTCCGTCTTCTTGTCCCTTCTATCTTTTCTTTTCTTGAATAACGTGTTGTAGGAGGCAGTTCTTACGCAATATGTGACCGATCCAGTTAACCTGCCTTCGATTTATTTATGCAGTACCGCAAAATATTGTTTTTTCTTAAGTAAATACTATTAAAATCCCAAGTTTTCGTTTTACGTATAGATAGTTTATTGTGCATAATGTGTGACCCTATGTTTTTCTAGTCGTAGTCTGTACGTCTCCCATGTAAAGGTTAGATGACTAAACGAAACATATAGGTGTGTAATGAAGAAGTACCGTTGTATATTTAACCAGTAGGCTTTGATGGTTCTCAGTTAAATACTCTTCACCAATACGCGATAAGGTGTAACTAACGCAAGAAGCTAATGAATGTTCTTCAGTGTTGCTTGCAAATATACTTAATTCTGCTACTTCTACTTAAGAAAACTCTTGAGATTCATTATCTGAAAAGCAACACTTACAACGCTCAGAAATCAATAAAAGTAGTTTCTACTGATGTCTGAGGAATTAAGAAAATTCCTTAAAAATTAAAGAATGAACCTAAAATATTTCTGTTTTAATCTGTGCAATCTGACGCGGAACAGACCATGTAACAAATCAATGTCACTGAATTTGGGGTTCGAAGGGAAGAGCTAGAATCGAGGTTTCAGGAACTTGTAAGAAAATATGAAACACTCGTCCACGTATTCGCGTTTTTTTAAACCTTGCTCTTCATTATATGTCGAGGCAGAGCCCAAGGGACTCCAAAGTAAGGCCACAAACTGAAAACGAAAAGATATGTAAGTCCAAAAGAAATTTATAAAATCACGATTTCTCTATTGCCATATATTCTTCATCCACCTCAAGAATTTCTATCACTTGGACAGATTCAGCATTACATTTGTGTCTTCGTAAGCAGAAACCTACAACTGTAAACAGTCTGACTTGAAGGCAGGACAGGTTTGGGCTAGCGCGATCATTGAGTCTACAGGCGGCTCTATAGTTAGGGGAATTCCGAGATTTATTTATTTATTTATTTATTGTACGTTTGGTTTTGTGCCAACGATACTTAATTTTCAGTCACATACATTGCAATTTATCAGCACTTGCATTTCAGGACGATGCATACGGGGAAGCCCCTTTTTTCTTTGTGCCCAGAACTAACTTAAAACTGTCCTGAATGCAGCAATCTACATAAAGTCGGAAGCGAAAACTTTGGCAAGATCGAATAAAAGTTGTGGGGTCTAACGTCAAGGTGTAAATTTGCGCCTTAATAAGGATAAATATCAGATACAATAGTAAGGGTAAGCATATATTAGGTATTGAATTACTCATTTACCCAAACAAGTAATTAATTTAACCCAATTTCCGCAATTAGCTACCAATAATCTGAACTGGTTTTCACTAAACCCTCAAATATCCATTGCAGCCCTTGCTCCGGAAACATTAAAAACTGCTGGTTGACAGCTTCACAAGCTGGTAGGAACACAGCCCAGCATTTTGCCAATTACGCTTTAACATTTGTAGAGCACATACGTATAAGGGAACAGAATCATAGCTGTGTTTTTGAAGTGACCAAAATCTCAAAATCCGTTCATATATTGAATTATTTCTCAGCAAACTAATCTCTCCGAACCTCGATGCAAACAAATAAACGTTAGATCAATTCTCCTGTAGTTCAGGCATGCTATTAGTGACGTTAAAATAGCCTTTCAGTGTTGTTAATGAGTAAATATCTTTAGCCGTGATAGTGAACATCAGACTTCCAAGACTGGCTGTTAGCAAGATTATTAAAATGCAAAACGAGGTATAGTAAACCTGCGATATCCGGCACTTACGACATCAAAAAGCTGCAGGTTATTGTACGAAGGGGAATCCTTAGTCCGACCAGGAAGGAAACAAGCTACTGCGAACAAATTCGGGATTTATTCAACATATTCCCCAAGAAGCTCAATACACTTCTTAGCCCGTTGTTTAACTTTTTCAAGCCACTCAAAAAAAATTCAGAAATTTGTCCGTCCAACCAGGTCTTCGCGGGAGTTTTGACTTCTGCGTCGGACCAAAAATGGCGACATTGCAATTGTTTTCTCAGTTCAGGGAACAGGTGGTAGTCCGACGGGGACAGATCCGGAGAATAGGGTGGGTGATCAAGACACTGGAATCCCAGGTAGGCTAGTTTCTTCTAGGTTGCAAGTTCCCCGGTGAGCCGAGGCATTGTCGTGCAAGAATAAGACCTCCTTAGTGACTTCCCGCGGCGGTTTTCCTTCAAAATGTCCTTCAATTGCACCAGCAGAGATGAGTAACACTCCGCGTTGATATTTTGGCCCTTTGGAAGATAATCAATGAGGAGGATGCCGTCTTGATCTCAAAAAATCGAGACGAGAATATTTCCAGCGGATTTTTGCACTCAGAATTTTTTGGGGTGGGGTAAGCCGATATGCCGCCACTCCATTGATTGTTGCTTTGTCTCCGGGTCATAGTTATATACCCAGATTTCGTCCATGGTCACCAATCGCGACAGGAAATCATTTGGATCGCGCCGAAAAGATTCCAAGTGTTGCTCAGAGGACTGGCACCGTTAACGTTTTTGATCCGCGTTCAGGCATTTCGGGACCCACTTCGCGGAGGGCTTCCGCATGTCCAGATCTTCATGAGCGATGAACCCAAACCGCTCACGTGAGATGCCCATTTGCTCAGCTATTGATTTAGCCGAAATTTAGCGGTCTTCCAAGATTAGCTCGTGAATTTAATCAATTAACTCCGGGGTGGTCACTGTTTTGGGTCGTCCAAGACGAGGCGCAACACAGGTGAAAAAATCACCACGTCTAAACTGGGCCACCCAGTTTTTGACGGTGGCATACGATGGTGCATGTTCCCCTAATATTTCTATCAGAAGGGTATGCATTTCCTTCGGCGCCTTACTTTGCAGGAAAAAAAACTCGATGACAGCTCGCGTCCCATGTTGTTGAAATCGCGCGCGTCGCCTGACATGCTTCCTTTCAGCCTCTGTAACAAGAAAAGACTTGCAATTCGACACATGAACAGACCCCTCTTTCCAACGACACTATCAATTCCGTCCTACGACATCGGGAAGTAGGTCGGGCTAAGGACATATCAGCACCCCTCGTAATTTTATGGATAGTAGAAACTGATACATAATTTGCACCTTAGTGTATCTAGTAATAACATGGGCAGATCTAACCATCTAATTTGTCACTTTATACATGGTCTTCTTTTGGGTGCCATATTTTCTATTCACATTTCACCACTACGCACGTGACATGGTGTATATACAGCCTATAAAAAAGGCCACCATTTCTTCCTTTTAGTCATCATTTTTGTAGAACTGCTGCCAGACGGAACAGTGAAATATAATGGATTTCTCACTCAATTCCTGGTTAATGAAGTTTTCCGGATCATTCAGTGCCGCATATTGGCGGTTTTACTCTAAATTGATTTCGCCAACAAATGCAAACACTGACAGGACAAATGTAACTTAAGATATTTGTATCATTTAAAGTTTGTGGGATATCCAACTTGAAGAGCAGTCGAAGGCATGAGACGCGCATCGTCGGAGGAGAAACGGTACAGCCAAACGCGTACCCATGGATGGTTCTTATCACAGGTAACAGCACACCAGCTTGTGGAGGCACCCTCATCAGCGACCACTACGTCCTCACTGCAGCCCACTGTAATCGGTAAGCAAACAGCTGCTTTGCTACAACCCATTCTAATTTCAAACATGCAGCAGACTTCATGATATAGTACATACGTATTTCCAACTTAATTATTCATTCATCCGGCCAGCTCGCATTTCCAGCAGACACCCCGTTTCTAACCAAACATATAACAAAATAACACGTATAGAGAAAGTTAGTGAAGCGTACGTTACTTCTGCGGAAGGCAAATAACACGCTTAAGAGAAGTGGATATCATAAACAATTCTGTTCGGAAATTCTAAACGGCAACAACAAAAAAAATAAATTAGGAGACTTACAATTGGGTGGGAGGACAATACTGTAACGGATTTAAAAAAACTGGGCCTAAAAGTGTGCAATGTAGTTGTTAGTTTCTGTAAGGAGGTCAACTGTTGGTTTTTGTAAAATGGCAATAATAGTATGTAAGCTTTTTTCACAAATGCCACAATTTCCTTGATCATGTATTATCAGTTCTTACATAACATATATCGAGGGCTATACTGTGTATGGAAGGCGACCCCAACTACTCCGCATCACATTCACTACACAGCAATCAGGCAAAGCAAAACTTCGAAATCTGAGGCGCTGCACTACAATGATTCGTACTTAACATCTGCAGTTTAACGTCTTTCTGTTCGGATACAAACATCTTGCCTGATTGCGTGCACGAGGGTGTTTGTTTGGGTGTGTGTGTGTGTGGGGGGGGGGGCGGTAGGGGGCGGGTTGGTGAATGTGAGTGGAAGGGGGTGGGGGAATTATTTTTTTACAAATATACATATATTATCCTTTTTATATTACTCATTCACTCTACTGATAAATAATTAATAATTTTTAACAACCAACTAAACCCAAAATATGTTTCAAATATTATTTGTATTAACATAACAAATACCAACATGTCTCAATCTTTAGAGGATCACCATAAGGGATTACTTATATACATCGAGCGTGTTTATATGAAACAACGTCTATAATCGTCGTAAATACGAGTAGTTGTGTATTGATAAAACAGTTCCTTGGTTTGATGAGAACACAGCGGCATGGAACCACTATTAAAAGAGTGAATGGGTTTCCATGTCGCTGTGTGTTCATATTGTATTGCAATGTGTTGCATTTCTGAGATACGCTGCACAAACTCTGCTTTATATCCCACAAAGTGCCTTTTATTTCGTAATTTTATCTTTTTCGGTTAATATAATAGTCAAGTTTTTCACAGTTCAAGTGCCAAAATTTAAATGCACACCAGATCGTTTTTCAATACACTCATTTCGCCCACGGCAGGGTGTCTCCTCCAGACCGACTATGAAACTCGCCTACCATCCTTCTGAAATTGTACTGTTACCGAAATCTTTTTCCCGGGTACAACTCAGGACGAACGCTGATCGATCACCCCCAGCACGTACCGACGCTCAGAATTCGTGAAACTGCACCTTCTCTACTACCAACGGCTTCATTACATTTTTTACATTCAAGTTATGCATGAAACTGGGTAGTATTTTGCTACGCTGTTGTATTTTCATAGATCGTGCTCTGTCTTTACAGGTATCGCCAGGAGGAGCTCAAAGCAGTAGTTGGAGAACATAACTCCTGTCAGCCTGACAATAAAACTGTTATTTTTTCTGTCGAAAAAATTGTAGTGCACCCGCAGTTCAACGCCACCAACTACGCCTACGATATAATGCTCTTGAAGCTAAATATGAAAATTACCTTTAACGAAGTTGTCAGACCCATCTGTCTTCCGCAGTGGGGTAAGAGTTTGAACTAAGTTCGGTGTTTCCCAAACTTTTTTTTCCCCGTGCAGGAACCCCTAATATAATTTTTTATATCTCAATGAAGTCCTGCGAAAGCAAAAGTCGACGGGCCAGAAAACGTATACGACAAGCAACTCCTCTGTCACCACATATGGAGAGGCTCTGTAACAATACACAACTGACACAGGTACAATGCAGCTCAACATAACTTTAAATGCGACCTAACCAGAACAAAACAAAGAGGTAGCTCTAGCGCTTGCAGATCATTCTAGAAAGGCCAGTAGCTGGACAAAAACTCCCGCGACATTTCGCGGGAGTTTTTGGAAATTTTGCGGTGTTTAATATTATTCATTTATTTATTCTGCGGTTTCTGATGATCCTCTAACATTGCCCTGCGGAGCACTGCTCTCGACCATGCAACACAAAAGTTTAAGATTCTAGAGGATCTGGGAAATGAATTTGCAGACGAGTGTCTTCTACTAAATGACGCCATGTAATCTGGCAGAAGAGTCTAAACGTTGCACAGATAAAGAGTGCCTCTAATTTCATGGTAAACTAGCGGTATCAAAGGTTCCGACTTTTCGAAATTACATTCCTTATACATCGCCAGGGTAGAAGAGAGAAATATATTGACGTTTGGAGAAACTTCGTGCCGCTGTGTATGCAGCACTCCTCTATCCGAAAAAGAGACAGAATTTATCCCGAAACATCGATAGTTTGCTACCAGATTACATGGCACTGTACTCCTCCCGGTAGCTGTCATATCAATACATAAACTGTGAACAGGCTAAACACTTTATTATCCAACTTATGCACAATATATAATATGAAGATACAATTAAAATTATAAAATATTTAAAAGTGCTCCAAATTACAAGAATGATTCTATCGTGTCCTTTGACATGAACAAGGTAGGTGTTATGGCAGCATATTCTGACCCGTTGTGCGTGTGTGTAGTTCACTGTTTATGAAGGTCCATGACAACGGACACGATAGAATCATTCTTGTAATTTTTAGCCAAGCACTGTACAAGGCTCCCTGATTGTGGATCCCCTGCGATCCGAAACATGTTGGAGTACTTTTAAATATTTTATAATTTTAATTTATCTACATATTATATATTGTGCATTGGTTGGATAATGCAGTGTTTAATTATCATTGATGCACGATGCAAACATGAAGATTGTGAACAGGCTATTGATGGACTATTTATATATAAAGCATAATACTACGTTCACACTCTTTCATGAAGTGAATTTTCGTTCTCTAATTCCGTGCCTAATATCTGATCTTTGCAACATTTCCGAAGTTTTCATTTGTTGGCTTCAGGTTTGCTTTACAACACCGTTTAAACTGTCGTGACCTGAAATGGACACACAAGTCTACTTAATTTTCTCTGCCTTTTTCTAAAGCAATATTTTCAGTGCTACTTAGTAAGAGTTTTTATGTTTACGTATTCCAGTGGTTTCGTCAAATTATTTAATACGAGCATAAACCAAATGTGACCTTATCAATTCCAGTCGCCGTTACTATGCCCATGACTTCCTGAGATACTAATCTGAAGCCAAACTAAAAAAAAAAAAACATAAAGAACTCCCCCGCGGATATCCTTCGTGGTTAACTGATTTCGCCATCATTCTTCCTTTCGTACCTTTGTTCCTTAAATCAAACAAGCTTAATCGTCTAGTCGTCACAAAACTTTTCAGACATAACCCGGCCGCTTAATTTACTGTAATAATTAATATCTTTTAGTAGCTTTTTCGTAAATACAAATAACAAAACTAAGATTTACTTTCCTCTGATGCATATAATTCGTTAATATTATGCTCTACCCTAACACAGGAAATAATGTAATAATGTAAATTTAGGAACGTCTGTGGATACTCAGTCCCGGGAAAGTGAAGCGACTGCTCTGGGGTGGGGAGTTCTGACGTTCCACTCGCCTTTTCGTTCATGCGACCTCCAGCAAGTACAACTGCCCGTCATCAGCCATTCGCAGTGCCTCATGAAATCTAAATACACTTCCGACCTGCTGCCTTCAACGTTATATTGTGCAGGACTTCCTCAAGGGGGCAAGGACACTTGCCAGGTCAGTTCTAAACTGATGATTTGTAAACGGATAAGCTACAAGACTTTCAGATAATCGAATCAGAAGACACCGTTAAAAGTTTATTCGAAGCTCCGCAGATATCGTAGCTGATAACTCGCGCTGGATGCAGCTCATGGGATTCTGATTACAGAATTGTCCGAAAAGTTGAGAGGATTCCCAACACTGATATACGTACGATATGCTGTCCATACACTCTTCATATTTGTCTCTTCTTAAATAACCCTGATATAATTTCGAAACATTCAGTACTTTTTACCATGTTTAGCAAATTTGGAAGAGCCTAAGAGCACTTAAACTTTCAGCCTACCTGCTGAAGTCGGAAACAAGACATAAGAACGTAAAATCTTTGTTCTCTTTACCTCAGTTCATTTCAACTGCAATTTATTAACGTGCAGGCTTAACATCGCGATTGGCTATTATAAAGCCAGAACAAAGACATAAATACAACACAAAAACAGTATAAAAACATAATAACAAAACATACAGAAAAACAATATAATTGAATTACTGGGACAAGAAATATGAAAACATAAAGAAGTTGATTAAAAATGTCACAGATAAGCGCAGTATATGTTTTAAAGAAGTGATGTCCTGCCTAAAGATATGGGCGCCTTTGCACACAAGGTTAGCACCCTAAACGCGTCTAGCAGACGGAGAGTTATCACAATTAACTGTAAACAGGGAGGAGTTTCTGAAGTTACGGTGAAGAACTCGAATTCCGGTAATATCCAACAGAGACGGGCAACATTTTTAGCCTGAATAAACAAACAAAAATGCATCAAGATAAAGTTCTCTGTCGTGCAGAGTATGAAGATTTGTAAATTTAAGTAAATCCTCGTAAGTAACCTCGTCTTGAGTAAAGAAACGGTTGTGACATAGAGCTACGAACTTCCGATGAACGTGTTGCAGCTTTCTGGCGTCAGTAGACGTTATAGAGTGTCATAAAATTGCGGCATACGCAAGTTCAAATGTAGTCATCCCGTTGTGTTTTATTCTTAGAAATTTAATTTATATATAATTCAGACAACACTACAGTAATATTAAAATATCAGCTAAGTTTATAGCTACATGTTTCGACTCGAAGGAGTCATAATCAGGCTATGTTTAGAACCACATAGCCTGATGATGACTCCTTCGAGTCGAAACATGTAGCTATAAACATAGTTAATAACTTAATATTATTCTTGTGTTGACTGAATTATATATAAATTAAATACACGCAAGTTCTCATCTAACTAGCACTAAGTGCAATATTAATGAGCTCTCAAGGGTAAAAAGAAAATACGTTACAGCCCCAGCATCCTCATAGACTGGAAGACAAAGTAGTCTAAATGTGTGTGGAAATGCAGTTTTGAATGAGGTTGTACCCTTTAGGTTTTTGATAATGTCCATACAAGTTATAGAAGAGTCACATATTGTATAAGCATAATAAGAACATTTGTTGCCTAGTGACAGTAACAACCCTAGCTTTGCCGATGTTTACTTTCATCAAGTTAGCAGTAAACCAACTTTGTATACTATTTAAGTCACACACCAACAAATGCACATATATAGTCTTCAATAGTCTAAAATTTACATTAAAATACTTAAAGCTCTGCTACATGTTTCGATCATACGATCATCCTCAGTGAGCATTCTTCGTTCCTTGCTAAAGTTACAGTTTAAAACACTCAGTGATGTACTTCGTTACATTAATTTGGTGCTGTGGCAGCATGTCGTGTGTTTTGTGTCAGTCGTAGGCTGTTCAACGGAACAGCCTACGACACGATACGTTCGATATTAAATTGTAGCAAAATGAAATCCCCAAAGGGATTTATGGCACGAAAAATTTTGATTGTCATCAGTAAATAATAGGTATTTAGAATGCTTAATTACATTTCGTTAATAAGTATATTAAAAAGCAAAGGGCCTAAAAAAGTTCCTTGTGGGACCACCGAAAGAACTTCCAAAGGTAAAGAAAAGTTGTCTAAAGTTTGTACAGAAGATTATCGGCCAGTAAGATAGCTAGGAAACCAATTTGCATAACCATCTGAAAGCTCATGGGCACGAAGTTTTTAAAGTAAAACATGAAGCGGCATAAGTTCAAATTATTGCTAAGGTCAAAATAAACAGAATCAACTTGAGGTGAGAACTAACTAGTAGAGAAATAAAATCAAGATAGGTTTCAAAATTAGTTGTTGTCCATTTGGCTTTTGAAAAACCACGCTGACTGGGATTCAATTTACGTTCAAGAAAGTGGCGTATGATAGTGTATAACAAATTCAAAAACTATGGAAGAGTTGTAATATGTTTTCTTTTGTGTAATTCCCCGGCGTCTGAGTTACCCAATTACCCAAAATAAAACATATTACATATAGAACACGGCGAAAGCTTAAAATCAAGAATATGGAAGAGTTATTTCAAAAGACAAATCTGTCTGTAAATACTAGCGCTATTTTAAAAATGGGCACAACAACCATTTTTCCCCACTAAGTTTGATGTCATGTCATTGAAGAAGCAGCCCATTTTCAACTATATTTCATTTCGTTTCTTTTGGAAGTTCCATAACAGTAGGCCTATGAGCGACGAAACGTAAAGGTCGATTCTATTCGGTCGAACGCCACTGCTGGGAAAAGAAACGATTCTGAGCTCACTCAAGGGGAACACTTAGCAGGGTGCGGTGTGGCAGCATACATACAGGCTGATAATTTCGGAAGAGTAATTTAGCTGTAAAGTTTTAACTTAGTGTTAATAACAGATAATAAAATATTGGTCTTTTATGCACTGCTACAATAGAATACTGCAGCTGAATAAAGGGTGTTGCTGTACAGGCCCCTCAATTACACTTGTTGTGTTTGTGTGTGTGAATGAGTGTGAGTGAATGAGTCATTATAAAAGCGTGACATGGTACAGAACGTTGCTCTTTCAGGGGGACAGTGGAGGTCCACTTCAGCTGGTGAACAAATATGGAAGATATGAAATTATAGGTATGCTTATTCACAACTATAATTTAAAAGTGGCGTAGTGTTAAGAACAATGAAGTTTATAAATCTGATGGTATTCATAAAAAATAACGCATAGAACAAGGTCAGTTCAACCCACCTGACATGTAAGAGAACACAAATACCTGTGTGCAGCCTACAGAACACAAATACCTGTGTGCAGCCTACAGAACACAAATACCTGTGTGCAGCCTACAGAACACAAATACCTGTGT
>Ga0136643_10005203_pt1 | contig 18238 bp, 12 predicted proteins | sample TergutLab28metaG_FD_96883 | JGI IMG/M metagenome (GOLD analysis project Ga0136643, IMG submission 96883) | Labiotermes labralis P1 segment gut microbial communities from Petit-Saut dam, French Guiana - Lab288 P1 (version 3) (version 3) | ecosystem: Host-associated > Arthropoda: Insects >...
CTGCGGTTACAGTTTTTAGTACTCCTGATGATGGGTGCTGTGACACCCGAAACATGTAGAGTGACTTTGCAATAAATAAATATCTGCATACTGTTGTATCTGGTTGGATTTTTATTAACATTGTTGCACAGTCTAATGATATACTTTGAAAGTAGTTGAAACTGCTTGTTACAACACCACTTCACTTTCTGTTCCTATAGTAGTGACGTGAACGCAAGCAGAAGAGTCACGTCAAACATTTGATTTTTCAGTTTCTATTTTTTAATTCCTCCTGTAGGATTTTGAAGAAGTTCGGTTTTTGAAAGTTTTTATGAAATTTAAGAAAGAAATTAAGTTTCTCTCGTACCCCCATAACACTCAACTTAGGCATAAGTAAGTATGCTGAATGTACTAAATGGTAACTACCAGTGAGTTTTGGTTAAAAATAAAAAGCGAACACTATCAGAAAGTGCATTTACCTTTTTGGAAGAGTTTCCATATCACATTCCTAGTCCTCCAGAAGCGAAGTATATTTGACAGCGCGCCTTCACTTCAGTATGCATGCTCTTTCACATACCGCCGAGGCTGAGCTCCAAAATCACGACACATAAGAGAACTTAAAATATCTTCAAGCCTGACTAAAAATTAAGTTTGTCTTGCATCTTATTGGCCCAAAATGTTTACATAGCATTTGATATCTGCCCTTCTTCAAGCGACACCACCTAGCTCTCAAAACATTCTTATGAAAAGGATTTTAATTGTTTAGGAAAATGCGATATTTTTTCATTTTTCTTACAAGATTTCTTCGTAATAGCACTTTCTTAGCTGCAGTCTACCCAGCTGAGAGATTAGGTGGGAATGAAGGAATCATAACATTCTTCGTATACACACACTAAGATTCGAAACGGAGAACTCCTGGATGTAATTCAGGAGTATTACTCACTCCTAAATATATATCGCCTATAAAACTAGGCTTTAGTGTTCTACTCTCAAGAGAAAACGAAGTCTGTACGTTTGCAGTAATACACTGCAATTATTTTTCTAAGAAATGTTAACCTAAACTACATCTGCATAAAAAGTAGTAACAACTTGAGTGTGGGTATTTGGAACTTTTATATTAGTTACAACAAATCGCAAAGTTCTGTCGTCGTTACAACCCTCTCCATTACGATCTGATATGAATTTAATAACGCAAAAAGCACGAATCTTCCAAGCTACCAATATTACCGTTAAATACTTTTCAATGCTTACTTGTCGGCACTTACTGAAAAATATTTAAAGAATTGTCTCTTCATAAATATTATGTCTCATTGCATTTGTCCCTCTTTTATAAGTGTCTGTTCTGCAGACGATATTAGTTTAGGTAAATTGCATGCATAAGTAGTGTAAGAACAGGAATTTGATAGGAATAGACCAAAAGCAACCTTTCTGTAACTTCCGATTTTCTCACTCATTTGTATTCTTCTTCGTGGACTAGCGAGAAATTATTCACAGTAAGATTTTCTGGCAAATTAGAATTCATTTTACAGAGGATGTTGTATTTCTGGCAAAGAAACGGGCGTACTTTACGACAGAACTTACAGAAAAACTGCGAAATACAACGTTTAAATTAAGCCATAAAACTTGTGTTCTTATGGAATGTCTTTAACCAAAACCATGAAATCCGCATCAGTTCAGATTTCCCACTAATTTCGACCAACACCGAAGTGAGCTAATCAATGGACAGAATTACGGCCGGGTTTTTTAAAAATATTTTTAATATTTTGGAATAAAACAGCTATTACGTCGAAGATTCTATGTTATTTAATGAACATTAACTAACAACCTAAACTAAAAGACAAGGATTAAAACAATGAGAATCTTTCCTTATCCAAGCATTAATTATTTAACGTAGCAACCAGCGTAATTGAATTTTAATATAGACAGCAGAGAATTTAGCCTTTCATTCTTCCTAGGGCCTTTTACAGGTAGACATGCGATAAAACGCAAATGTCTTTCCGAGGTACCAGTACGAGGAGATTCTAAACAGACTGTGGCAATGAAGACTTCCATCCATCTTCTAGTTAGATCTAATCTTCTCGTTACCAGTCTCAAAACCGTCACACACAAACCTCAGTCACAAATCTGGGAGATTTTGTTCAACATTCGTCTTCTTCAGTCAGAGGTCACTCCTTGTCTGATGCATTTACACAAAAAAAAATGATGTAGACAGCAAAGAAAAGTCATAGAGGAGTCAATTACACTGCCGTTTATATTACGTTTTCAATATCTGAGACTCCATAATATCAATGGCAAAATGAACGGTGGGAGATGAATGAGATATTGGTAGGGAAGCAGCCGTGCCCTAAACAGGATTATTTCGGAATTTTCGTGCAAAATGAAAACTCTCAGGACAGCGAATATTCCAGCAGACATGTGAAATGGGAATTTTTCTAATACAAGTCCAGAGAATTTTAGTACGCAGACCTATTTGGTAAAGAGTCTGAAATAAAACTAGCATCCATTAATAAATATAAACATACCTGTTTCAAAGTGAGCAGTCTATTTGATTGCGATCGCTGATTTACTAACACAGACAAAACAATGTGCTTGTGAAAGATGCGAACGTATTGAGTGCGTTCTAGACCAATGCATACCCCCACAAGAGCAGCCACTTCTCCGACATATCTGTAATGCAAGTAGCCTACGTTGCAGGCACTCCTTTTCTACAAACACATCAGCTGACCCAAGAGCTGAGCTTCGCAGTTCAATACGTAGAAAACGATCTAGTGCGAGCTAAACGTCCTGATATCGACCGTTCCATCCTTACAATAAATTCACATTTAATGTTCTGGTAAATGTAGGTAAATTCAGAGAATGGAACTAGATTTTAAAATTAGTTTAAAGAAGCAGGCTCCCCGTAAACGTCATGAATTTATGTATATTTATTTATTTACTGCAATTGGATTGTTAACCGGTGGCAGTGGTTATTTTACATGTAAACAAAACATGAAATTGGTTACTAGTAGATTTAAGTTGGGAGGGCTACATGAGAAGCATGTAGTGGCAACTTGAAATCTTGGGAACCATCTCAGCATTTGCTTATAGACACAGGGAAAGCAAGAAAAACCTGTGTCGAGATGACAAAACCTGTGTCGAGATGGGAGAGTAGAGGTACAACTCCATTAATTTCTCATCTTGACATTCAAAGGTTAAGAGTGGTAAAATACACGCCTAGGCCTACTTACTTCTGGAAAATATTCTCCATTACCTATTGAATACTACGGAATTTGGGGGGGGGGCCACCAAAATAAGCCTAGACGTTTTTAAAAGAGATAAACATCTTGCTCTTCTCTCGAACAGAAACGTGATTTCCATTCCATAGCCAAGTAGCTATCAAGGTCACGACACTAGGGTCTCAACTTTGGTCTTTAACGTGGTAAATTAGAGAGCAGAGTGTTTCTCGAAAACATGTACTTCAGTATCAGCAAGGCATGACCAGTGATATTTTATCCGTAATCAGTGATAAGCAAAGTAATTAAAACGTCGAATATACAAGTGGAAGACACGTGTAAAATATTCTTGTACAGCCTTAAACATTCGTTATAAGTGGCCATGATGACTGCTAATTATAAAATTACCTCAGACACAAATACGTACGGCAGTGACGAAACAAAATGAGAGTCACGTTACAGTGACATACGGAACACAGTTCTGGAACTCTCCGTTAAGAAGTAGGAACCCTAAACTGCTGTCCAGTGCATAATTTGGAGAAAAAAAATCTGTTTGTTTCGAAACGATGGAAAATAATTCTTACAATTTAAAATGCGATGGTTGCAAATTTCTCAGCATTTGCATGTGATTCGTAGACACATAATGACGCATTTGTAGACACAGCATTACTTTGGTAGAAAGTTCTCAGGTTTCCACTTCTTGTCCTATTACGATTAGCACGAAAATGAAAATGAAGATGAGCATGTAGCATTGTCATCCATGTAAATTACATACTAAATTTCTAGAGCTTACCTCACAGAGAACACATTCTTTGTCTGCTACAATGACCATTCTGTTAGTGAAGTCGAGTGAAGTAATCGTTGTTTAATTTGAGAATTGTGAAAAGCACGTCAATATATTTAGTGGTAAAATGCGGCTTTTCTCAACCTGGAGGTACAAAAATTCAAATTTGCCACTGGACTGTAAGCGGTTATGCTCAGTCAGGAAGCAATCCAGTGGTGGGATATTACAAACACGTAGAGGATCCTTTGAGATCCATAAAGTTGGAGAAATAACTGACCAGAGGAGCACCGTGAAATTTGCAGAGGAAAACCAATTCAAAAAGAGTGAATTAAGTAGAGATGTAGCAACTTTTCACCGCCAAAAGCAGTTGAGAGATACACAAACGCAACAATATATGTGAAATAAAGCAGATCTCTCCTGTTGAATTTCTATGGGGGTCTATTTATGAATCTACATTAGACATTAAATCAGGAATCAGCTGATATTTTTCTTGGGGGACAAAAATATTCAAACTTTCCTACGTGTCCCTTTCTTATATGTATAGCATATCTTTCCGTTTCTTTAATTTGTTTAGACTAATAATAGTTGCAATATATTTCGTATAATTAATATTCAGTGCACAAGAGTAAATGTTAATTTTGGCATTATATTCATAACAGTCTAAAATTAATGTGCTTGTCATGTAATATTATTGGTGTAATACGTAATATATCGCTTGTTATTCTCATCTGTTTACTCGCGTAATTTCAATGAAAACTCCAAATATGAAATTTCACGAAGTCGATTTCAGCCGTCATGAGATATTACATGCGGATGGACGGATGGTCAGAAAGACATGACGAAGCTCACAAGTGTATATTTGTGATTGTCGTTGGAAACGGGGCAAAAATTTGACCTAACAATATCACCATCAGAGAAAATTAGGAATAATGGCTATTTTCACAGTACACTTGCATCCTAAGTTATGTGGAGATGAGATGTTTCAGGGTTACTAAAAATATATTTGAAAGCAGTTTTGAATACATTTTTAACCTATCCAGCAAGAAGAATGCTAAATCCAGAAAATCGGATTGCACAGAATGCCACTCATATAGATATCCGTAGATGTGAGACACACGGGTAGAAGTTTAGACATGTACGTAGAAAACACAGTCGTTAAATATGCATAGTTTTGTAAGGAAAGGAAATATGGATGAATTTTTAACACTTCAATGTTAATAAAAAATTAACAGATGCAAAAGTAGCAGACATTTAATACTGCTAAGTCACTCTACATGTTTCGCGTGTCACAATATCCATCATTAGGAGTACTGAAAACCGAAACCGCAGCCTCCGGTACAGGCCATTATATTGGAAGAGCTACTTCCCTCCAACGTGGCCTCATCGGCCACGTTGGAGGGAAGTAGGTGTACCGGAAGTTGCAGTTACAGATTTTAGTACCCCTGATGATGGGTGCTGTGACACCCGAAAAAAGTACAGTGACTTTTTAGTAAATAAATATCTGCTTAATAATGCATCTGGATGGATTTTTATTAATATTGAATTAAGATGCACGGAAAGAAAAACTAAAAATTTTAACACTTCACAACAGTTAAATAACTTCATTTTTCAGTGGCCTACTCTTATGATACACATGAAGTCACTGCAGGTATTACAACCCAATATTATGATAAATATTAAGACACTGTAGATAATAAAAGCCACTATTAAGACACAAATGAAGACACTGCAGTTAGTAGAACCAACTAATATGATAAATATGAAGACACTGCAGTTACTACAAAACAATATGAAGACACTGCAAATACTACAATCCAATAATATGATAGATATGAAGACCCTTCAGTTATTACAACAAAATATTATGAAAAACATGAAACACTTAAGTCACTAGAACCTAATATTATTATTCACACGAAGACAATGCAGTTACTACAACACACTAATATGATATATATGAAGACACTGCAGTTATTACAAACCACTATTAAGATAAACATGAAGACACTGCAGTTATTACAACCTACTATTATGACACACATGAAGACGCTGCAGTTATTACAACCCACAATTAAGCAAAACATGAGACACTGAAGTCACTAGAACCTAATATTATGATTCACATGAAGACACTGCAGTTACTACTACCTACTTATATGATAAAAATGAAGACACTGCAGTTACTACAACCTACTATTATGATACACATGAAGACACTTCATTTACTCCAAACAAATATTATGAAAAATATGAAGATACTGCAGTTAATACAACCTAATATTCTGATACATATGTAGACACTGCAGTTACTGCAACCCAATAGTATGATACACATGAAGACACTGCAGATATTACAACTCAATAATATGATAAACATGAAGACAACGCAGTTATTGAAACCCACTACTCTGATACACATGAAGACACTGCAGTTATTACAAACTATTATTATGATACACATGAAGACACTGCGGTTATTACAACCCACTACAATGATACACATGAAGACACTGAAATTACTACAACTCACTATTATGTTATACATGAAGACACTGCAGGTTCTACAAACTACTATAATGATACACATGAAGACACTGCAATTACTACAACAAACTGCTATGTTACACATAAAGATATTGCAGTTACCACAATCTAATATTTCAATACACATGAAGACACAGCAGTTACTACAATCAAATCGTATGATACACACGAAAACACTGCAGGTATTACAACCTAAGATTATTTTTCACATGAAGACACTGCAGTTACTACAACCCACTACCATGTTACACATGAAGACATTGCAGTTATTACAACACAAATATGTGACAAAAATGATGACTGCAGTTATTACAAACTATTACTCTGATAAATATGAAGACACTGCGGTAACTAAAACCCAGGATTATGAAAAACAAGAAAGACTGTAGTCACTAAAACGTACTATTTTGATACACATGAAGATTCTGCAGTTACTACAACCCGCTATTTTGATACACATGAAGACACTGCAGTTACAACAACCCACTATTTTGATACACATGTAGATATTGCATTTACTACAACCTAATATTATGGCACACATGAAGACACTGCAGTTACTACAACCAACTAATATGATACACATGAAGGCAATGCAGATACTACAACCAAATACTATGATACACATGAAGACTCTGGAGTTATTATAACCTAATATTATGATACACATGAAGACACTGCAGTTAATAAACCTATTATTATGGTACACATTAAGACACTGCAGTTATTACAACGCATTATTATGATAAATATGAGACACTGCAGTCACTAAAACCTACCATAATGGTAAACACGAAGACACTCCAGTTACTATATCCTACTATTATGATACACATGAAAAAACTGCAGTTACTACAACCCACTAAATTGATAAACAAGAGACACTCCAGAAATTACAAGGCAGTATTATAATCAAAACAAGAAACTGCAATCACTACTACCCAGTTTTATGATACACATGAAGACACTGCAGTTACTACAACCCAATATTATGATACAAATGAAGACACTGCAGTTCGTACAGCCCACTATTATGATAAACATGAAGAAACTGCAGTTACTACAACCCACTACTATGTGAGATATGAAGACAATGCAATTACAACAAACTACTATTATGATATATATGAAGACACTGCAATTATTAAAAACAAATATTATGAAAAACATTAGACACTGCAGTCACTAGAACCTACTCTTATGATTCACATGAAATCACCGCAGTTACTACATACCACTAATATGATAAAAATGAAGACAATGCATTTACTACAAACCACTATTAATATAAACATGAAGAAAATGCAGTTATTACAACCTACTATTATAACACACATGAAGACACTGCAGTTATAACAAACCATTATTATGAAAAACACGAGACACTGCAGGCAATAGAACCTAATATTTTCATTCACAAAAAGACACTGCAGTTACTTCAACCCAATATTTTGATACACATAAAGACACTGTAGGTATGACAACCCACTATTATAATAAACATGAAAACACAGCAGTTACAACAATCCACTAATTTGATACACATGAAGAAACTGCGGGTTTAACAACGTACATCTATGATACACTTGAAGACACTAAAGTTACTCCAAACAACTATTATGATAAATATGAAAACAATGATTTTACTACAACCTACTATCCTGATACATATGTAGACACTGCAGTTATTACAACTCACTACTATGATAGGCATGAAGACACCGCAATTACTACAAACCACTACTATGATACACGTGAAGACACTGCAGTTACTACTACATATTATTATGATACATATAAAGACACTGAAGTTACTACAACCCAACAATATTTTACACATGAAGACTCTGTAGTTACTACAACATAATATTTTGATTCACATGAAGACACTGCAGTTACTACTAACTACTATTATGATACACATGAAGACACTGCAGTTACAACAAACACAATTATGATAGACATGAAGACACTGCAGTTACAACAAACCCAATTATTATACACATGAAGACACTGCAGTTACAGCAACCCACTACTATGAAAAACATGAAGACACTGCTATTATTACAACCTACTATTATCATATACATGAAGATTCTGCAGTTAATACAACCTACTATTATGATACACATGAAGACATTGCAGTTATTACAACGCACAATTATGATAAAAATGAAACACTGCAGTTATTAAAACTACTATTATGATACGCATGAAGTCACTCCAGTTACTACATACTAATTTTATGAAACACATGAAGAAACTGCAGTTACTACAAACACTATTTTGATAAACATGGGACACTCCAGAAACTAAAACTCAAAATTATGTAGAACAGGAGACACTGAAGTTACTACAAACTAATATTATGATACACATGAAGACACTGCAGTTACTACAACCCACTGTTACGATACACATGAAGACACTGCAGTTACTACAGCCCACTAGTCTTAAAAACATGAAGACACTGCAGGTATTACATCCCACTATTAGGATAGACATGAAGACACTTCAGTTACTACTACTTACTATTATGATACACATGAAGACACTGAGGTTACTACATACCACTTTCATGATACAAGTGAAGACACTGCAGTTACAACAACCCACTATTATGATAAACTTGAGACACAGCAGTCACTACAACCTAATCTAATGATACACATGTAGACAGTGCATTCACTACAACCCACTATTATGATACACATGAAGACACTGCACTTACTACAACCCACTATTATGATACACATGAAGACACTGCAGTTATTACAACCCACTTTTATGGTAAACATGAAGAAAATGCGGTTACTACAAACTAATATTATGACACATATAAAGACACTGCAGTTACTCCACCCCTCTATTATGATAAACATGTGACACTGCATTCAATACGACCTAATATTATGATACACAAGAAGACACTGCAGTTATTACAACCTACTATTATGATACACATGAAGACACTGCCGTTACTACAACCCATAATTATGATACACATGAAGACACTGAAGGCTTTACAACCCACTATTTTAATTAACATGAAGACACTGCAGCTACTACAACCCACAAATATGGTAAACATGAAGACATTGCAGTTACTACAAACCACTACCCTGATACACATGAAGACACTACAGTTACTACAACCCACTACTATGATACACATGAAGACAGTGCAGCTACTACAACCTACCATTCTGATACACATGAAGACACTGCAGTTACTACAACCCACTATTTTAATACACTTTAAAGATCTGCAGTTAATACAACCCACAAGTATGATACGCATGAAGGCACTGCAGTTACTACAACCTACTATTATGATACACATGAAATCACTGTAAATACTACAACCTACTCTTACGATACACATGAAGACACTGCATTTATTACAACCCACTACTATGATACACATGAAGTGATTACAGTTACTACAACCTACTATTTTTATACACATGAAACACTGCAATCAATACAACCTACTATTTAGATACACATGAAGACACTGCAGTTACTACAACCCACAATTTGAAACACATGAAGACACTGCAGTTACTACAGCCAACTAATATGATACACATGAAGACACTGCAATTACTACAACCCATTACTCTGATACACATGAAGAAACTGCAGTTACTACAACTCACTATTACGATACACATGAAGACACTTCAGTTACTACAACTTATTATTATGATACACGTGAAGGCTCTGCAGTTACTACAACCCATTACTATGATACACATGAATTCACTGCAGTTACTACAACCTACTATTATGATACACATGAAAACACTACAGTTACGACAACCTAATTTTATGCTACACATGAAGACACTGCAGTTACTACAACCCACTATTATGATATACATGAACACACTACAGTTTCTACAACCTACTATTTCAATACACATGAAAACACTGCAGTTACTACAACCCACTATTATGATACACATGAGGACACTACAGTTACTACAACCTACTTGTATGCTACACATGAAGACACTGCAGTTACTACAACCTACTTTTGTGCTACACATGAAGACACTGCAGTTACTACAACCAAATATTATGATATACTTGAAGACACTGCAGTTATTACAACGTACTATTGTGATACACATGAAGACACTCCAGTTACTACAACTTACTATTATGATACACATGAGGACACTACATTTACTACAACCTACTTTTATGCTACACATGAAAACACTGCAGTTACTACAACCAACTATTATGATAAACATGAAGACACTGCAGTTACTATAACCCACTATTATGATTCACATGAAGGCACTGCAGTTACTACAAGCTACTATTATGATACACATGAAAACACTGCAGTTACTACAACACACTATTATGATACACATGAAGACACTTCAGTTACTGCAACGTATTATTATGATACACATGAATTCACTGCAGTTACTTCAACCCACTCTTATGTTACACTTTAATTCACTGCAGTCACTACACCCTACTATTTTGATACACATGAAAACACTGTAGTTACTTCAAGCCACTATTATGATATACATGAAAACACTACAGTTACTACAACCTACTTTTTGGTACACATTGAAACACTGCTCTTACTACAACCGACTTATATAATACACATGTAGACACTGCAGTTACAACAACCTACTTTTCAAATATAATAAATGTGGCAAAAGGGAGTTTACTACGTCATTAAATCAAATTAATAAAAGTATATATGAAAAATTTCACATCGATTGTCAACGAAACCTCGCGACTTTATTCTTTCTTTTGAGAATAAGACTGTCCTTTCCTTAACAAGTTTATGGTTATATTTCAATTTCTAAGTAAGGTAACGAACAACGTAATTTTTATTATTAATTTTTCTCGAAATAGCCCATCGTTCAAGTGCTTTGTGGAGCGTGAAAACGTGTATGTTTGTAGAAAGTACCAAGGTTTTTTGAAAGGATTTGTTTCGATTTTCATGACGTAAGAAGATGGACACATCAGATTTCTTCCAAACGATGGTAGAGATCTATCGAACTGCATGGCGTCACATTAAAAAAAGAATGGAATCTTTTCCCAATCATTGCTGTCAAGACCTGAATCACAAATTGAATTTTATCTCTAACCGGACCATGCAGAAAATAATGATCGCATTGTTAGCCACTTCAAAGTGTTCTAGACTGTGTAATACACGCACGCACCACGGGCAAATATGCTGCCATAACACCGACTACGTCCATATCAACGGACTCGATAGAACCATTACTGTAATTTTAACTAAGCACTGTATAGGGCTCCCTGATAATGGATCCCTTGTGATCCGAAACATGTTGGAGAAATTTTAATATTTTAAATATTTTATAATAATTCTAATTGTATCTACGAATTATATATTTGAGCATCTGTTGGATAATAAAGTGTTTTAATGTCATTGATGCACGGTACAAACATGAATATTGGTGAATGATATTGTGCCAAACACACCTGTCATCTATTATGAGTGTGAATCTGTGCGGAGACTGGAAAGACAGGGGGATTGCACTAATCACACCTCTTGAGCATTACACCGGTGTGTGCTGACAGTACCATTGTTGTTACAGGTTAATGTGCAGAAAGTTTTTTTTTCATGGCATCATGCATTCAACCAAATAATCCGCTTTGAAATTTACAGTGCGAATATGAAAGCTACATAATATTTTGCACATGTGTGCATTAACCTTTTGGCGCCGGAATTATTTTTAAATTTTAGTACATCCTCTATATAAAATTTGAATAATACAGGAACCAAACAAGCTAGATTTATGAAACAAACTGCATTTTGAAGAGAAGAAAACGGAGAGTATATACCACGTTTAAAATATTCAGTACCTATATTTGTTGAATAAATATATAAAATGAAACTTTAGAGGTTAGCGGTGCGGTACGACCACTATAGTTGACTTTAGGCTTCTAAAGGGTAAGCATATCTGCTGATCGTAGACTGTACCGCAGAATGTACAGCACAAGGGAACAGTACGAACACTGTAGGTCATATCCGACGTGCGGTGCTCTCTGCTGACTTACGGCAACTTCCGCTATGTGACCTTACAATCATACCCAGGCCGGACAGGCAATGGATCTTCGAACACAATGTGGTGCAAAGAAGATTCGATCTGCATTCCGGATAGACACAATACAGAAATCGATAATACTTTATACGTTCTATTTCAACGGACAAAAATTTGAAGTTAAATGCATTTTTCATGGACAGCAATTTGGGCAAAAACACATATTTATGTTCGTAATATTTAACACCTACGGCTGCATGCTTGCATAAAATTACGCAATATTACGGCGTAGTATGCCGTAGATTAAAACTTGTTTCTTTCGGTGTAGTCGATGACGTAGACCGTATGGTATCGCGACGTACCTTTGCGGCTGTCGACCTGTTCTTGTCAGTTATATGAAGAATAGGGAAAGCAAATGAAAACTTGTAATCTACGATTTAATAATTATTTCTTACATGCAGGACTTAAAACCGGATAAGAAGATTAAGAACATGCCCACAATTCTGTACAAAATATTATTTATAAGTCAGATTTCAAGCAATATTTTTTCGGTCTAAAATTTTGGGGTTACGCAAATATACGAAGGTTTAAAAAAAATAATATGCAATAATAACAGGAATAACATTCTGCAACAGATTTAAGAGCTGTGAATAACAACAAATAAGTGGCCACTGTGGTTTGAACGGTATGGTTATCTGAGAAAACTTCTGGATGCAAAGATTCGGATATGCCTCCGGATGACGATACGCGTACATTAGCTCTCTTGTTATATTCTATTGCATCATTTTTCTGAAAGGTCTGAGAAAACACACGAGAGGACTGACGCTGAAAGGGAAGTGACTCTAGACCGAGACTTCCCGCAAGTAAACCAGAAATGCCAATATACACATAAATTTTATTTTGTACTATAACCAACAAATGCACAACTATCTCACAAATTATTATTGATTATTGATTATTATTGATAATTTGCGAGATAAATGTGCATTTGTTGGTCATAGTACAAAATAATAAAAGATTCATGACACATGTATTAAAATACCACACGCACACATTTTGGCACCCTATACACACTCAATCGGTTATACTATACACGTAATATCTCACTGGCCATGAAGTTATAACACAAAAACGTAAGGTCTATATTATGAAAAAACAAACAAATTCTGGCAGATAAACGAATTGCGAATTTTGAACCAGGTAGATTTTAGAGACACATTAACACCACACACCTCCACGCCAATTGCAAAGAAAATGGATTTACAAGGACTGCTGAAATATACGGGCTTCTGTTTCGGCCCTTTTTTAGGTAATTACGCCACAAATAGGTGCGAGCATTTTAAAGTGGGTTGATAAAAAGCCGCTTGCTCAACCATTAAACTGAAGGCCTAGGGTTGTCTGACAGGGTTGACCCTTTCGGACGTCCGGTTTCACAACGTCTGAAAGCCCCCCAGTTCCTGCTGTCTGTTATGGCACACTTTGGCTCCTTAGCTATAGCCTGTTTGTGCTGCAAAATGAAAATCCTTAAATACATCGTGACTCTAGACCGAGACTTCCCACAAGTAAACCAGAAATGCCAATATATACAAAAATTTTATTTCGTACTATGACCAACAAATGCACAACTATCTCACAAATTATTATTGATTATTGATTATTATTGATAATTTGTGAGATAATTGTGCATTTGTTGGTCATAGTACAAAATAATAAAATTAAAATCCTTAAATACATCGTTTTTAAGACACCCAACTTGTTGTATATCAACAATTACAAGCAGAATCTTCAAAATGAATAATATTCAGTCAATAAAATTTATATTTATTCTTTTAGATATTGCAAAATCTCGGGTTCTATTTAATTGTAACCCTTAAAAATAGCACAAATGATATGTCGTTCCAAATCCAGTCTTTGCTGCCCTGATCATCTTGGGCGTATGACTTGAATATCTCCTTCGTATCTAACGTTTAAACTGAGTAATTAATTGTATCCTTCAGTGAATTTAAATTACATTCAAGCAGAAAATTGCATAAACAACATTACCTGCATTCTATTACAATCCTTAGGTACAAAAGACGTAATTATTTAGTATGCAGGTCTCTTAATGAACAATCTTGAACTTTATATTTCCCTTACATCTCTTGTACCTATGACCTGACCCACAACGCTACCTCTGCTATCCAAAAATTAAAAATCTTCACTGTTACAACGTAACACAGAAAAGAATTTAAAACTGTCCGAAAGTAGAGAAAACCCATTACTACAGACAAAGGTAAAGTTTTCCTTTTGGACTCAATGAAGTTATACACGAGAAGTGGAATTACACCTCCGCTCTTTCATAACCCTGACGCCAGATGGAAGTGAGTGTTCTGGTTCACATCCCTGAACAGAATCCTAACTGATATTTTGTAACCATTCTAATGTAAAATTATGTTCAACCCTTTAAACACCGAATTAAATCCCATCTGTCAAATGCTGGAATTATTAGGAGCTCACCATATTCTCCACGTTAGCAGGGTAAGGGTTATTAAACGAAACCTCTCTCGCCAAACGGAAAAAAAGAGTTATAAAATAAAGTGAATCCTAAACATACATTTAATAAATGCAAACTGTCTCACGCATAAAAGAGAATAAGAATAAAGAAGTCAATCACAAATACTCGTAGTGTGTTCAAATAATGGATGAATAAAAAAAAGTCTCGAGCTAGAAATGTATTGTGTTCAGTAATAGTGCAGAGCTTGTGAATTTTGCAGCAGACAATAACATTTTGCACATATTTTGTAGTAGTCTCTAAGTAGAGACAACTGTCTGACACGGAAATTGTTGAGCTCGTTTTGGTTTCTAGAATAGGCGTATTTTAAACTATCTGTATGCCTCAGCCGAAGAAACGATCCTGTTACTCTGTCGCGCGTCGTCATCAAGCTGCACACAGCCGGGGGATGAGCAGCTGTAAAATGCGCAGAATACAGTCAGGGCCGTCTGGCACAATCATGCCTGCAAATATCCCACAAGTTTCTGCATGTCATATAGATGGACAACTGAAAGCAATTATTCTCAAAATTCTACGTTTGACGCATTTTTCTTGACAATGGTTATTATTCTGGTACGTGTAAGGAAAATTTGGTTTGGATTTTATAATTTGAAGGGACACTTTATTATTAATTCTGACTGCGTGTCCCATCAGCTGCAGGATATTCACTTCACTTGATCACTAATATTTAACAGCAGGATTCTATTAAGCCGTAAAGCAGGGGTGTATTTCGGTATTTTAATCCTCTCCCAGTTAGTAGGCGAAAGGCTACTATTAGCTTCGTCATATCCGTCTGTCCATCTCACTGCATGGAACAAATATGCTCTCATTGGAATGCTTTCGTGCAGAAATATTTAATAAAATCTATTGAGAGAATTCGAGTTTGCTTAAAATCTTACAAAAGCGAAAATCAATTTGCATGTAAACTACTTTTACAGTCCCTTACCGTTACTAGTTTTATAAATGACACTGAAATTTTTCTCTCTGTTATGTAGGCGCTGACCCAAATAAGGGTTTTTTTTATAGCTGAGTTAGAGCGTGTTCTCTGTGAGGTAAGTTCTGATGCTAAAGAAACAGCTCAGCATCAGCATCGTCTGTGATTGCTGTAGAATGTGTTCTGTGCGAGGCACGAATTGAGGCTGAAGAAATAGTCGAGCATCGAGTATTGCTTAAAAATGCGGCACACTGCTTTCTGTGCGAAGCATGACCTGAGGTCAAACTGAGAATCGAGTATCGTTAGGATTGCTCCTGTGCAAAGCGCAAAAATTATTACAAGATCACAAAAAATCAACACTATGACGAAGTATAAATACATAACGATTCCATGTTTACAACGGAAAAAATGTTTTCATTTTTTCGGGGGGAGGGTGTGGCTGAAGGAGACGCTGATGTGTTTCCTATACCCTCTCTTATCATAGTCATCCGGTTTTTACGGAGCATCCTGTCTTCATAAATGAGGCTTTAGTATCTCGGCTTAGTGACAGTACCAATGTCTGTTTTAAACAGTCAATATACTCGTACATTAAAAAATAAAATACATTTTTACGTACGGCGAAGAAAAAGTAAAAGTTAAAATCTAAGTGGGCAAATCAGCATAAAAAATACGAATGTTAAACGTAATTTTATATCTCCTGAGTTCAAACGTCTTTAATTGAACAACAATAAGCCTGGAACTTCAATATAAATTACTCGGAAATTAAAGTTCATGCTTGTTCCAAACACAACAATGCAATGAAACAATTAAATACAACAATAGTCCATAAATTTTCACATTATTTGTTTCCCATTTTCACATTTTTAGGGCAATCACTTGTGCATTAGTTCGTGAATAAACTTTGATAATAGTCCGTGCAGTTTTGTACTGTGACAAATATAGTACATTCAAGAAGGACAAACAACACTCTTTAGATTTTCCTGCATAATGCCTTAGAAAATATTAAATTCGCATAATGCTTCATGTCACTCGCTCAGAATGTTTTGATGTACCGACTGGAGTGAAACTTGGCTTCTTGTGGTAAACAAGAAACAGTAAGGGCATAGGGAAGTGAATGTTGAGAGAAATATTAGGACCTATGAGTTAGAAAGTGAGATAAGGATAGGGATATTTGCAGGATGAAGAGCTTAATAATTAATGCTTTTCGCCAAATATTGTTAGGACTATCAAATCAAGGATAACGAGATAAGACTGGTTTGGTAGTAAATAGACAGGCAACGTACGTGTAAACAAAACACTAAGGTGTTTTCGTGTAACAATCATTGCTGTGGAAAAGCAGTAAGTATTACATATGCTGAGTGTGTGTCTGCAGCCTCAGTTATCCGGCTTGCAAAGTACTGTAGTGTTATCTGCGGCCTGTCTGGCTCTACCGTATTTTTTTACATTGTCATAAGCGGCACGATTTTCGGAAAAAAAAATATTGTACATGAAATGTGCGATTTGACTTCTTCGAAAGTTTCTGCCAGTACCACTTCTCATTATAAGAAAAAAATCAGCGAGACATTTAAATAAATAATTCACTTATTAACACAAACACATTCACTGTATGTATATTTTCACGCACAATCCATCAAACTCTACATGATTAGATATTTCTTATATCACATTCACAGAGATTTTGACATCAATTAAACACACACAAAGCACAGATAAATAATTTATTAATTATCTGTGTTTCGTATATGTTAGCCGATGTAAAATACGCCATGAAAATTATCTAAGAAAGATTGAGATATGCACTTTTGGTAGATTTTGTATAAAAAAAAACAGAAGTAATTTTAGCATACAATTGAATTGTTGGTATTAGGTAGTGAATTGTTTATAAATGCATAAACATGAATAACACTAAGATTGTCACAAATATAGAAACATATTCATCTAAAGCACCCGTTATTCTTGTTAAATTTGAAACACACTTGCATTTTCTAGACAGATTATCAAAAACTTCTCAAATATCAAATGTCATTGAAATCCGTCATGTAGGCACCCAGTTATTCCATGCAAACCGAAGGACGGACAGACGAACGAATACACATGACGACTCTTATGCGTATTGGACCGTGCATCATCTTGATATTTGAATAAAGGTTGACCAACTAGATGACACTTGCTTTATTATATATTGCTCAACATGTTTCAGAC
>Ga0136643_10005211_pt1 | contig 18231 bp, 14 predicted proteins | sample TergutLab28metaG_FD_96883 | JGI IMG/M metagenome (GOLD analysis project Ga0136643, IMG submission 96883) | Labiotermes labralis P1 segment gut microbial communities from Petit-Saut dam, French Guiana - Lab288 P1 (version 3) (version 3) | ecosystem: Host-associated > Arthropoda: Insects >...
AAACTCTTGTATTTTAACTTCTTTTCCGCTTCCTTTTGCACAACGTTTCTGTCTGCGGGTATTGCCATATCTATCAGTGTGCATGTTTTCTCTTTTTTTGTTTTTGTTATACCTGGCCTATTTGCTGTAACTTCTCTGTCTGTGTGTACTGCTTGATTCCACAACACTGTGACGTCTCCCTCTTCATGCACTGGCATGGGCATGTATGTGTACCATTTGTCTGTGGTTTCAATGCCTATTATTATTATTATTATTATTATTATTCATACGAACGTGGTTGTCGTTTTTTTGTTACTCGATAAATAAAACGTAAAACATAGAATGACACAACTGTATGGATTTCATGTTATAAGATGTATGACATTCAAAATTTAACTAACAGTATTTTCCGTATTTGTGAAATAGCAACTGACGGTGTAAGATGCTAGTTACAGTACAAGGATAACGCAGCCAGCAACAGAATAAACGTTACGCAGCGCTGCAGACGAACAAGTGACCTGCGAACTGACATCAAATCACCACATCATACAAATAGAAATTCGGACTTGTAAAAGAAATAGCCATTATACGAATGTGGAGAGATGTTCCTGTGGTTCTGAACATATCTTAGAAGACTGCCGCTTGGCAACCACGACTGAGGAAAATTTGGTAACATTAAAAGGACTGTGTGTGTGTAGAAAATAGGAATCTTTTATTTTATAAATATTTATGACACTGGTTGATTAATACACATCTTATTAACGTTGCATTAATATTACAGCCTATGTCTTGAAGTGTAATACCGGCGTATTATGAACTACCCTCCACACGAACCCACTCAATGATGCTTGTCGTTAGAGTAATAACAGTACCCTACTGCAATTTTAATGTTGAACTACAATGAGGAAAATAAACAAAAGACGTCTACTTAAGTAACCGAATTTTTATTGGCAGAAATTTTGGAAATAGTGCAATTTTTGTAAGATTAATATATCAGTATTTAAATCACTGTATGGTGCAGATCACGGCTTTGCAAACTGGTTGAATGTTAAAGTGCCGGATACTTGTTTTGAGACCGAACGTCAGAAAAGTATTTCTGAAGTCAGTTAATAAGAATATGATTGCCGTCATTTAATAGAATTCATTTGGAGAAACTGTGATCCGAGATATCAGGATTTTAACTGAGTAACTTTCAAGTAATATACTGACATACAAATATTTAGGTCTAACACTAACATACAGAGACGAAGGATACATTGCAACAAGAGAGTGAACAAACTGGACTGGTTGAGAGGTCCCAGAGACTGCAAAAGCGATTTTCCGGAGCTGCAGAACTTCTTGTCGCCTGGAGACAAATATCCAGAGCAGCCGACAAGTAGAAGAAACATCGCGCTGTCCCAGTCGCTTTGTCACAGTCGAGTTCAGCGAATAAAAACGCGACCCTGTTTTGTATTGCTGTCTTATATGAACTTTCTATAGAACATTTGTTCACGTGAACGTGTGATCATATCTGAAATTATGTTTTGTGCTGTTAATTGCACCTTTATGTCCGTCTGTCCAAAACGATATTACAAACTATCGTGCAACAAAATTATAATCTTCAAGATACATGCAAGATATATACATACATATATACATGCTTGTACATTCTACACGTTTACAATTTTGTTCAAATTTCTACCTTCATAACACTAACCCACGCAACAAATGATATCAAATAACATGTAAAGTAAGACATTTAGGATTTCCGTCTTTTAAACTGAGAGAAGACTCATTTTTATGATGGATTATATCTACATACAATTTATATAATTAAGATAATTAAAAGCAGCAAGATGTACTGATAATGGAATCGTAAATATCTGAAGAATTTTCCGCGTCCGACACTTTCTAACCAACAAATGTGTTTTTATATTACAATAAGAAGAGTATCAAAATCTCGTACGACAAAACATACTGAAGAATAAAACTGTTTTTTACTAAACTGTTCACGTATGAAATTTACTTGAAACGTCTGTGTGTACATGAGATTAATCTTCTTCATGAATATAAGAAATCCCATGAATGACGTAAATAATTGAAGAATAAAATCTTCAGGCTTTGTCGACTTTCAATTAGGTACACATCTGCGATATTTTAGGAGAGCCTTATTATCACTATGTTATATTATAAGAATTGAAGGAGTTGATTCCTCGGAAGTGTTGGTATATCTCTATCAGCCTGGATGACAGCACGCGGTAGAAGCGTGAATTTTTCGGTCACTGTAATGAAAACCTCAAATTGCCACAGCAGGCAAAGAGGAACACACTTGGGCCTTTTGCTTTCCTTCGGTGCAAGTCTTAAAAACGGGATGCCAAAACGTTTATATTCTGTTACATATGGCTCTGACGCCAAAGAGTGATTAGGTAAAGGGTAAAATGCACGTTTGTACGGGCACTGAGGCTCTGTACAGGCCGCACGGCCCAAAGGGGGAGTAGAGGTACAGCTCTACTCTTTCTTGACCACGGCACTAGAAGGGGTTGAGAGGTCAGCGTCAAGCCCCGGCCGCTTTTTACCCCCGGGAAAGAACCGGTACCCATTGTGCAGGAGGCTGGGTGTGCCCCAGGGCCGGTCTGGACTGGTGCGTAAAATCTCGCCCCAACCGGGATTCGAACTCCTGACCGTCCAACTCGTAACCAGTCGCTATACCGACTGAGCTACCCGGCCCAAAAAGTGATTAGGCTTATAGATAATAAACACGTACATCGTTTCATGCATTACGTCACCAACACTTGCACACGACTGACAAAATTGCAGTGCACATATTTTGCCTGATACTTTCGAATTTAAAAGATCTTCTAGCCAGCAGCAGGTAGACAGGACGAAAATGCAGCTGTGTATTAAGTACTGAATTACATCATCAACATCATAATAATACGTTTGCATGATGCAAAACGTAGTTCTGTAAATTGTGATATGTAAGTAGACGAATTCACTCCAAAACTGCAAGAAGACAGACCTGTACGTAAGTAACCGGATTTCTAGTATAAGGTAGAAATTCTCTTCCAAGAATTCAGATTTCATCTTGTCATGTGTGTGTGTGTCACATTTCATATGTGTAATTAAGATGTATGACTTTTCTGCAGAAAATTTAGTGTATTCAAGACGAGCATTGTAGTATATGATAAGCATATATTGAACTGCTATTTCATGCTGATTGAAGCCAAAGGTGATATATGCAGACGAAAGGACATATAACAAGAGACGTAACACTTGACACACATGTTACGTATTGTACCCAGAACAGTGTTATGTACTGCTCACAGCTCCGTCGTTTCACATAGCTACTAGGTCTCGCCCTGAAAGGCAAAGAACAAAATAGTGTAATTTCTCAAACGCAACATGGAACATGAATGCTAGGATATGATACTTCGAAACAGTCAGGAATTTTCCCACCCTTATTCGAATATTTTCTTCTCTTAAAAGACTGCTTTTTGGAGATGTTTCCATGTTCTTCCTAAGTCACTGAAGCCAAACACACTTAACAGTAACCTTACAGAGACGTAATTAATATTTATTTATTCACTTTCATTACTCAAAAATTTATGGTACCTCTAGTCAATAAAGTTTCATGCAATAGACTCCAAATTGCCTACTATAAATATCTTATGGTTAGCGCGAAATAAATGACGATTCTTAAATCCAAATAGTTGCCTCGACACCTAACAGTGAATCTGAAGAACTGTTTGATAATGCTCAGCACATTTTTTAGCTCGGCAACGGAAGAAAATAAAGAATCAGGTACACGTTCTGTCTAATATACTCCTGGAGAAGGCTTCTTCATTATACTTGTACATTAAGCAGACTACTGCATGTACCGTAGAGCCATATCGATACTTTTACAGACACAAATCTCAAACCTAACGGGAATCGAACTTTGTCGCCCAGTCCATAGACAATTATTTTACTAAAGTATGCTTCCCGACTCAAGACGTTCCATCTCTAGCCCTAATAAAGTAATAAAGTGTTGTCTTATTTGAAACGACTTACAATCACAGGCACATTACAGTTCTTCGCCTCAAATTTCTCTTTTCGCTCATATGAAGAGAAAAGTTTAGAGTCGCATATATACTTTTCCATTATTAAACTGAATTTAAAAATTAAAAAGCCACATTTCTTTCTAAATGAAGACAAAAGCTTTTTCGGCACAGACTTCGCCTGACAGTTACCAGTTTCAGCAAAAAAAGTTATAATAGAGTAATAAAAAATACATAATTGAATTTTTCATTATGCCTTTCCTCTCTCTGTTATATTATGAAGTATGGAGCTAAAAAGAAGTCCAAACAAACGCTTAAATTACTTCTGTCATACGCTGTACGACCATGACGTCTTGTATTGCAGACTGAGTTGAACTCTAAGCATGCATGACGTGACTTTTCTGTCACTCGGATTTCAGAATTTTAAAACCTTAAATAGAAGTCAGAATTCAAAGGAACATGCCAGTATTAGAACAGACAGTCAACCACGGATGCCCTGCATAACCTAAAATATCACTCGTACATCCCAAAATTTGTTTTATTCATACCATATATCCAGTGTAGAGAAACAAAAATTTAAAATCTATTGTGACAGGAAATGCACGATCGACACCGTTAGTACATAAGATAACACTGTTAGAAAAGCCTGATTCAGTTACAGCCATACAAGTGCTGCTTATGCATTACCCTGCTTACATGATATTTATATTTCCTAATTACGATATTACTAATAAACTTGAATAATTTGTTTTATCTCAATTTATATCCGTAAATTATATCCTTCCGTCAACAAAGAGACCGTACATAACAATGGCAAGATTGTTTACACAAGTCTTTATCTATTTCTGCAATATTTCTCAAAACAAATTGTATGGTCTTTGAAGAGTATCTGAATGGAATAATGAGTTTATTACAGATATTTTACTTTGTTAACTTCATCACAAATCTCTTTTCTGATTTGTTTTACAGATATAGCATTTTTGCAGATATGATATCATGTTTTTTGCTTATACTCGTATTCATACAAACTCTGTGTTTCCTGCCAGTAACTTACACTGTATATAAGAGCTCACATCACATACCAATAACTCTGCTTTCCCACACCTTCATGACTCCTCCTGTTATCCTTCAAGAAGCAAAGTAGGCCTACTGTGTGTGTGTGTGTGTGTGTATGTGCGTGTATCTGTGTGTCTTCTTTAGACTTACCCACATACTGCCTGGTTTTCATGAAATTTGGTACGTACGTTCCCATAATCGATAATAACAAGGCTTCACTGACCGATATATTTCGACTTTTCCTCAGACCATCAAAAAATGGCCTAGTATATATAAAACTACACCAGAGTCGCTTATTTCTACACATTTTCCGACTCACTATTTCTGTCATACTGTCATTCGTTTCTATGCAGGCCGAGTTATTTAGGGATCTGTCAAGCTACAAACTAATAAACGGGTTCACTTCTTGATTAAATCAAATAATGCATATTGAGTGAAGATTTAAAGCCCTAAATATGTATTTCTTGTAATTTGGGGTTGTTTGAAGGTTTTATTTGTGTTCTTTCCTCGTTGTCGAGTCAAAAATGAAGCAAATAAAAGTGACTGTAGCTGCTGCACAGTAGCACAGTAACTACACTGCGCATTGGTGCACGAACCGTGGACTACGGAAAAAAAAAACATGTAAGCTCTGTACATTTCCTTTTCTATACAAAACAAAATACTGGAACATCTATTTAACTTCCAACCACTCTATTTCATTGTATCATAATTTCAGAGGATTTTATGAGCAATAATTGTCCTCTCCTTTCACCTGATCACAATTAGTGTCCAGGTGCTTTGTGAAGAGCAGATCAACACTGTGGACACTTCGGGTGTTTTTGAATTTCATTAAATTTCTAAGCCGACATTTCCCGACCAAGATTCCCATGTAATTGCAGTCCGGTGGAGATGAATGCTAGTACATGACGGCTCCCACAGGAATTCCAATTAATCTGGACGTTGCTCAGAGTGGTGAGAGAGGTGGTGGAGAGGGGCGGCTCGGCATTACATCTGTGGCAAGGTGAACATCCTGCTAATATTCTCTTGCTGGTCAGATATTTCTTCGGCAAAATAATTGCTCAAACAGACCGGTTCATATTGGCAAATAATTCCACATTAGCAGGTAATAACTTAGTTGGTATGAAAAGAATTCCCATCTTTCTTACGATATCGCGGTGCCCTTTCTCATTTTAATGGCAAAGGTTGGGTATACAGAAAAGTGTCAATTAGTTTGTAACCTGTCATATCCGGCTGCCTGATATGCTGTGACAGTTCTGTACTCTCCAGCACCTATTGTCAGCAGACACGTCCCTGGCAATATGTACTCGTGTCTCCACGAAAAATACATTAGAGTATTATGATTAAAATATTCCATTGAATATTATGACTGCATCGGGGTACTTGAGACACTGCCCGTAGGGTATATCCTCTACACGGATTACGTAGCAATGGGTCTCTATGACACGTTGTCTCTATTGGTCAGAAGTCTCCATCACGATCAGAAATCTTCCTATAATAAAATATACCATATGGTAAAATAAATACATATTGAATCTCATCGTGTAGTTTACTAAAATCCGATTATATAAAACTTGGATATAGTAAAGTTATTTAAGCAAATATTAAATAAATACTCTACCCGCTGAAACTGAAGAATTACTTTGAATAATTTCGAAATATGTACTGAAGCTGGCAATTACGAATGTTATGGAATTATTATCGTTATTATTTTTGTTATCACTTTTCATTTAAAATATCTTTCAATGCGGCATATATTCGGAGCGCTAACCATGTCCCAGGCAAACTTCGAAAAGTGCAGATATGTTATTCCACTCGGTAATAATGGTCTAATGAATAAGGGCTTCACAAGATAAAGAAGAGTTACCTGGTGGTCTGTGTGAAATGTAAAAACAGTGTGGCACATACGGAAGATTACCAAACCACGCATATTTTAAATTGGAGGAATACTGACATCTCAATAATAAACGGCTGCGCAAGATGAAGTATGGAAACTGTGGAAAAGGCAGAAAAGTACATTAAATACGATAATAGTAGACTAAAAACTCCAGTGTTAAACTTTACAAGTATGAAGTAGTACACTTAAAAAGGGCACCTGAGTATTTTTCTACTTTTGGTCGGAATTCCCCTGTAAGTGAATAATTTTTTTCAGTTATTGAAGTGAGAGGTCACGTGTAGGAATTTAATTTGGCTGAAGTACACGCACAGTTGCAAGCTGTTATGGAAAGTTAATCATTGAGTTTAACAACAGTATTCACAAACATAATTTTTATCTGAGTTACGGAATCTGTATGGGTCCCTCAAGACGTGAAGTGCATTTGTATCAAATTCCGTTTTTTCGTCCTTGGTCAGCAAAAAAATGAAAATTTCCTGTACAAAATTGCAGGTTCAATTTCTTCACCCCTAGCATCACCATAATTCTGACGTGTGAACAGAAGTGACCTAAACCAACATATTGGGAACTAAAGGAGGCCATGACTTTCAGTTATAAAGGCTGCTCTATGTTCATCATACGTCATGATTTTACCTCCTATAATGTCGCATATAATTCAGACATAAGAAGCGTTACTTACCATAAGATATCTTGCTCTGATTTATTAGCAGAAAACGGCAAAATATGAAAAATGTCCAACCAATTACTTCAGTTTGCTGCCAATGTGTCCCCTAATTGTGTTACTGTGTTAGGACCCTCTTTTGCAGGCCTATACACATCAAGTTACTCCGAGACTCTCGATCTACGACAAAAGAGTGATAGACAATTACCCAACGATATGAATTCTCCCACTTTGCCCTACACATGTGTTAAAGACCGTCACTTTTGTGTCGAAATGAGAAGTAATTCAGTACCTTGCAAGGCTACCCCTCCGTCGCATTATTTTGGCGGCGTAACAACGGGTTTCCGTAATACCAGACGTAAAAACCTTGTTTTACAGCACTTTGTTTAACGAGTGCTATAGTCTTGTAGTTTCTCCCCATGTTAATATATAGGTTTTTCATTTTAAACGTATTGCGAAATTCAACGAAATATTAAAGTAACACTCCATAAAAACGTGCGGTTTCCATGCCTTACGTATTTCTAGAGTATGCAGTAGATAGAGATATACGGTCAGCCGCAAGCTCCTGCCGCTTACAGCCTTTTCGTACTTTGACGTTCAGGTAACCGTGTATCGTGATAAATTCTTATAATAAAACCAACTAAATGCACTAATTTCTCAAATTTATTTTTGGAATAAAACTCTGCATGTTTCGGACAGTTCCTCTGCCCATCATCAGGATTTTTTCACTGTACACACAGCAATGATATATGTCATACAGGTTTGCTGACAGCTTGTAAGAAATTAGTTCATCTAGTGGACTTTATTATAAGAATAAGCATTTACGTACTCTTGGGGTAAGATTTCCGGTGGACTGGAGAAAAGGGGTGTAACGGATGACTGAAGAAAAATTTCCGAACTTTTAAAAATATTGTGATACTACATAGTCATATTTTGATAAAGCACTTTATTGTAATTATTTTAAAAAATACAACATTTCAATTTACCAAAAAGTTATTATTTAATATTAATATTGTGTGATGCTTATATTTCCTATTGGTCACATCCTGGCACATTTATACCACAAGGAAGGGGAACAGTTAATAAGGAGGCAACGGCTCGAGATGAATGATATCGCAGTGAGGAACGCCATTACATCCTTCGTGTTAAATACATCTGATCAAGAAAGAATTAACAACATGATACAACAATATAAGTTATTCGCAAATTATCTACCAGCCACTGATGTTTTAAATGAACTTTATGAAATTAAAAATATCTTCATGAATTGTAATATTTTATTATTTTTGGAAACCGAACACACAAACAAACATGAATGATTTCTACGTGATATAAAGATAGCAAAACCAAAAACAGTAAACCATAATCGTACAGTTTACCAAATAAAAAATAACAAGGGGTACCTTACAGTTATAAAAGCACAGTAGAAGTCAATTTTGCTACACAAATTCTGTAATATAAAAGTCCAGAAATATATGATACCTTTGCAATGACACTTCGGTATCTTCCCGCTTTCGTTCAATAGTTTGTCCTTTCATGCATAAAACTTCTTTTATCCCCAATAAAATTTTATGCATTACCAACCTTTCGATGAGTGTAATCCGAAGAGTTATGTTTTGTAAAACGTTTCAAAATATCTTTAAAATAACTACAATCCTATTCAGTGGCAGTGGAGGTAATTACCAATAATTCAATTTGATATGATAACATGTTGCAAGAACATAATTGAAGCAACATTGTTGTGTCCACAACTACCAATATACCTAGAAAGAGTATATACAAATTTCTTCACTTAGGACAATATGGCAAGGATGTTCATTATTCATTCGTTTGGTTTCGGCGCTAGTTCGAGAATAATGAGCCGTGTTGTAATAACAATTATCAGTTGAGTTTCAAATTACATTTTTTAAAACACACAATATTTTGTATGAATAAAATTTCTCATAAGTGGTAAAATATATTCATACGTCTCCTTCCCACATTCAACTGTCTCAACAAACCAATGTAATTTTAAGCAGTCACTTTATGTAATGAAGACAAGACAGGTAATTGTGTAGGTTACTAAGCGCACAAATACAAACGACTGAAGAAATTCCTACATCATATTGTCTTGAAATAAATATGTAGATTTGAATTAATTCTGACATAACTCGTGCTGTATTTATAAAAATATTTTAAATAAAAAATTATAATTTTTCGTGAGTGCTTAACAATGAAAGTTTTCAGCGGTTATTTCCAATAAACTTAACAACTAAATACAACCAAGAAAACTTGGTCACCACTTAACCTACATATGGTATCAAATTCTTAACTTGCAGTAATAATATGGCACCTTCGCAAATACAGTTTAAATGATGTACATTTCCATTGCAGTAAATAGGTACAACAGGGGCAGATAATAGCAGTATCTGAAAAGTAAATGCTTCCTGGCTATTTCCTTTGATTCCCATTTATCTTCACCAATTTCTCTATAAACATACTTAACTTAAAGGATGTACTATTCATTTTAGACGAACAAAATTAACATTCAAATACACATTAATAAACTAGTAAAAGTTTGGTGTAGCAACAGGTAGACTTAATGCCCAAATGTATCCATGGTGCAGACACAGGAGCATTTGTGGGCGCGGTCGAATGACATTTGCCTGAATGCTTCGTACATGTCACAATGAGTAAGCAGGACGAATTCGCGACCTCTCTCACCCACTTGGATCTTTATTTGATAAATGGTTGGATGTTTCTTTTGGAATATTTACTGCCGTCGTTTTAATGAATATTTTCGTCTACTTCCAGGCAATATTTTTACGGCTTTTATTAACCTATTGAAGCCTACTGGTTGCGTGCACCAACAGGTTTAAAACTTTAAGAACTGGCATTCTGACCTCAATATATTTGCGTAGAGAAGAAAACCAACTAGATGCTAATGAATGTTTTATTTCACTTATAAGCCGCCCAACATGTTTCGGGCACTTATATGCCCATCATCAGGAGGTCAAAACTATACTTGTGTTATTGCCGCATACGTCTTGGTTGCTGGTGGTCGGCGGTCAGGTGCAGAGCAGCAGGCTGTGCGTCCGGTGGGAGGGAAACTGTGCGACTCAATTGAGTGCAATAAAGCATTCAGTAGCATCTAGTTGGTTTACTTCTCTACGCTTATACTACGATGCACGGACAAACATACATCAAATTCTCACTATATTTATTTGTTTTGTATTTATCTCAGAACAAACAGCAACTTCTGCCCCATATAACATAAACTGATTTGTTTTTTTATAACCAAGATGAAAAGTGTTTTTTTGAGCGGTACGAACTGGGTGTTTAAATTAAGCGGCATGCGCTTCTTCTTTAAACGGTTAATATAAAGGTTTATGGATAGCTCAGTTCTGAAGCTCATACTTTTGCGCGGGTTCGACACGGCCTCACAGGAAGAAAGTCCAACTCTCCTGCCAGAGTCCTCGCCTGCAGATAAACCCAAAATCTCGTATCAACACATGGTAGAACTGTACAGCAGTAATAGTCTGTATTGCACACTTACATGTCCTTGAATATGTTGAGCTTCACATAGTAGACTTGCTCCTGTACTAAGAGGTTCACATAGCTCAGAATTTGTTGTTGCAAGGAACAATGATGTCATCATGTTATTCCAAAGCGGTAGATTTACTCTGGACTTCACTCGATACAGTTAAATGACATAGGCCGTGCCATAATGCAGGCAGTTATTCGGCGAATCTTGGCGGCCGAAGCTGGGTTAAGCTGGGTTCCGATTCCAGGCAGTCCATGTAAGTTTTATGGTAGATTTGGCAGGTTCTTCTCTGGACACTGCTGCAGCTACATTTGCCTTTCTTCCAGGCGAAAAGACGGCGAGGCCATTAGAGGTCTCAGTTGCAAGACAGTCCCGACCCCCAAAAAGAAATTAGGAATGTGCTAATTGCAGAATTATTTGAGCACCACGTGTCCCGATATAGCTACTTCAAGGTTTGTGCACAATACACAAACACGCGAAAACTCGGATTATTAAACTGAAAACCGTCTGGGAGTGCTATTATAAGGAATGTTCTTATCCACGTGGCATTCGGCTTCAAAAGCACACATTTGGGAAGATGAACTTGACAGCCCTAAAAGAAACTTCTAAAAATCCAAGATGTCCTTTCTAATACAGTAATTAATTTCACGTATTATAAGCTGAGATGAAAGACAATGAATTATAGAGTGCCTCGTGACATTTCAAAAGCAGACTCTGAGGATTATGGGATAATGAATGTGTATCCGAAGTCGCGGTGAAGGATGTTCTTAGCATGAACGTCTCTTTATAAGTTCTGATATCACCGATATATAATCTTATCAATAGAAAACCTGATGCATATTCTTCTTGAAGTTTTATTTCATGTCAGGAATTTATGCGGATTTTTAATTTAAACCTGGGCTTCAGCTGTCGTGAGTGTGCCGATCACAGATTCTGCTTTTCAAACTTTGTTTCCAAAGACTATTCTTAATTTCAACAATACATAAAGAAAATGAAATCAAGAAAAATTTCAGCGCACAATTGTTTTCATATAACGGCCGAAAATTTTAACAACGTTTCCAAACAAACGGACATGTTGCCTGCTGAAAGCACTTTATCACTCTTTTAAATATCTACAAATGGCCCAACAAAAGTGATTCATTTCTGCAGGGCGAACATCTAAACGACAAATGTACTCGTATTTCGGTTTGAAGCGGTTAAAAAGGTTCATGTAAAATTTTGTATTGAAAATCTTAGAAATCTGCAAAACTGTTAGGCCCAAAACTAGGGGGAATCACAAAAAGTGACATTTAGAATGTCTTCACCTTCTACTCGAACTAGTTAGTTACTTTACACAGTAATTCGGATAAAAACTGTTCCACTGAGTCATCTTCACTCCAGAAGATGACTGTACGCTCATGAATGATGAAGTATGACTTCTTCCAGCACCAACATTACTGCAACAGAAGAATATTTATAATGGCGCCACCATCCGATGTCGGTGCGAAAGAAGAAGAAACAAGAGTTTAATAAGGAGACATTTTATACACTTATATTTGAATATACTGGGAATATTACATTACTAAATTCTACTTGCATGTTTAGACACCAGATATATATGGCTAGTGTTAACGTAACTGTCCGAACTGTAGTAGTAAAATCTAGCACAAAGTTACATAACTTTGTATCTAATTTCCACAACGGTGTCTGGGACTACTGGGATCCACGGTGATTGCCATAGTAAAATACTTACTGTAATGCTTCACATTATACTAGCAAAAATTGAGTAAAACTCTCAACTAATAATGTGCTACAGCCGCATCCTCAACAATTAGAGCTAGGATTAATTTCTACGGACCGCCAGATCCACACCGCCGATCGATTATTGGACAAAAGGCTAGCACGAAACAACAATAAGCAGAACTTAAATAAACAAAAATGTGCAATTTGTTCTACACAGACACTTTAATTTAATTTAATTCATATTATTCCTGGTGACGCAGAGCCGACTGACAAATCAAACACATGATTTTTTTACATTACTAGAAAGGGACGATATGAAATGCCCCAGCGGTATGTAGAAAGCAGCGATTTATTAATTATTTATTGTATTTAATAGGTACCGTCTTTACGGTGGCCTGCTACATTTTAATCACATTTTCTAAAAAGATTTATAAAACTTTAAAAAAACTCTACGCAACAGATCTTGCTTTATGGTCGCAACTGCCTCCCGAATATCACGTTTCAGCTTCACTAATGTGTATGAGCGACTTCTGTACACGAGTTGCTCCAAGTATTCCTATGGGTAGTAATGTGGTACCGCCAGTTTCGGGGAACGTATTTGCCACGAGATGTCTCCAACACTTGAAGTAACCGACGGAAGAGATTGCGAACAACTTCCACACTCCGTCGAGCAGTGTGTGCTGTGCCTACAACTTGCTGGGAAGTGCAACTTATCAGATTGCACACCCAGTGCCTCCATCTGAGGAGCCAAGATATTCTGCAACATCGCTACGTAACACTCAGCAGGTATTGTAACGCTTCCGCTGTTGTGGACCCACAATTCGAAATGCTCCTACTGCAAACATACTGGTATTTTAGGTGAACGCAATGGCTCTTCTTGTCGTTCTCTACGATGTATTGGTGCCCTATATCCCGTATTTTATCTATTAATAAAATCCGATATATTAAAACGCTCTTTGTCGCTCATTAACGCATTATTAAAAACACTTCGGTTTTCGTTGACATTCCTAACATCGGGTTACAAATTCCACTCCAGACACCCTAACATGCAGAAAAGCTTCTGGACAATATGTATCTCGTAGGGATAAAGATTCTGTTCCTACAACACGAGTCCTTTACACATTCTTATAATAAAAGCCAAAAAGATGCACTATTTCTCAACTTTATTTTGGTAAAGAACTATACATGTCCATCATCAGGAGTCTTAGAACTGTATTCACAGCAATAGGTATTTGTCATACTAGTTACGTTGACTGTCTGTTAGAGAGGTCAGGACGGATCCTGACCTCTCTAGCAGACAGTCAACATAAATAGTATGACAGATAACAAATGCTGTGAAAACAGTATTAAGAGTCCTGATGATGGACAGTAAGTCGGCCCGAAACATGTAAAGTTCTTTACCCAAATAAAGTTGAGAAATAGTGCATCTTATTGGCTTTAATTATAACAATATATCACGATGCACGGTCTTCTGAATGTCAAATTCCTTTACATATGCCTCGCATGCCAGATTGTTTCCGAGCACACAGATGTGCAACAGATTAAAACGTTTCCCTACACTCTCGATGGCTTCTTCAGCATGCGCAGTTCTTGGCGCACCCTGAGCAATGTCTGTTGCACAAACGCTGCCTTCAAACGAACGTTTCTGGCCCAAAATCCTGTTACGTGATGGACCAAGCCTACGGGCATTAAATTGAAGCGGCAAACGACGCATTGTCTGAATGACAGAGTACAAGTATGTGTTGTAATGACGGAGTAAAAGTGTGTGTTGTAATGACGGAGTACAAGTGTGTGTTGTAATGACGGAGTAAAAGTGTGTGTTGTAATGACGGAGTAAAAGTGTGTGTTGTAATGACGGAGTAAAAGTGTGTGTTGTAATGACGGAGTACAAGTGTGTGTTGTAATGACGGAGTACAAGTGTGTGTTGTAATGACGGAGTACAAGTGTGTGTTGTAATGACGGAGTACAAGTGTGTGTTGTAATGAAACGAAGAAGCTGCGGTCCGAAGTTTCATACTTCAAGAGCCATTGCCACTGTACAGGTTCTAAAATGGCATGATGCCATATTGTGCCCGGTGTGCCTTACCCACTCGAAAGTCAAAAGCGCTATCTGAAATGTGTCAGTCTTTTCTGCGTCACTCTGTGTTGTACGACAGTCACTGGACACTTAAGGAAGGAAAGCAACGAGCGGAACACAATAAACGTGCGGGAAGATTATGGCTGAACTTTATTCTCCTTGCTCCTTTCTAAAACCTGACAAATCTGTGTCCTACTTCAAATTTCGATTGTGCTAAATGCGGCTAAGTAATTGCACTAATTATGTGGGTACCCTAGTTAATTGTTTAATAATACTGACAACTAGTTCAATTTATTAATAAAATAAGATAACATAAATTAATCTAGGCGAGGTTCAACTGGCATAAATATTACCGCAAAACGCATTAAGGTTACAGTCGCTAACTGCCAAAATTAAAAAGAAAAAACAATTGAACTACAGAAGAAAGTATTTACAAAAGACGTTGAAATGTACGAGCGTCTAAAGCACATTGCCAGTCTAGAGTAGAAAGCTTGGGACTAGCTAATTTAAGTAAAGTAAATCAACGTCTTTTTAGCAGGAGAACATCGATTTTTAAGTGCAATTTTATTAATGCTTTGCACAGAGAACTTTTAAGAACAAAAACAGAGACAATATAAAGGGCCTTATGTTATCACTGTGAAAAGCGACAATAATTCAGGAACACACATAAACAACTGTGACTTAAACAAAGCCAACTTGCGCGGAATACTGCAAATAATTCCTAGAAATATGGGAAAATTTCATTAAGATAAACTTCACATTAAAAATGCTTAAAAATAAATAAATAAACAATTAAAGTTGTTGACAAAAGGAATCTGCCGCTCCTCGAAAAACGTGCAAAAACTGTTCATACAGAAGCGTCTAAGGAGATCAGATCAGATTCAGGACTGGTGTTGTTTATTTTTATTGCAAACGGCAAACTAAGAAGGTTTTTCCTCCTTCTCTCTCATTAGAAGAGGGCCACATACAAGATGCAGCGTGCTTCAAAGAAACTCCATTTAGGATTCCATAGACAGTTTTTCTTGCCAGTACGTGTAATAGAGAATCAAACAATCGTACTTAAGCACCACACGGAACGTAGTTTTGAAACGAGCAAAACACTTTGTCAGAGACCTGCGATACAAACTGAGATTCTCGAGATAAAGTATTGAAATTTCTCTTATGAAGCGGGTTTGCTTGAAGAAAAAGAGTTCTTCTTCTTTCAGCAGAAGTAATGTGTACGTTATGTACAATAGACCTCGCACCGTTACATATGATTATCGTGTTCATCACTGTTCTGGTAATAATCAAAGTATCTAATAGGTGTAACTCGTGCACTGGTAATATAAGTGCAGAATTTAAACCATATAGCTTTTTTCATGTATTTAATTTTCAGAAAAAGTATGCCTACGGAGCGGGGGGGGGACTGATTTTTGAATGAAACACAAGACAAGAATTATTTATTAAAATATTATAATTACATTGAATTTTACATTCCACTTCAGGGTAATACTAACTAAATCATTTTAACATTTTCTAACCTCTTTACGATTGCAACACAACACTTCAGCAGCTTCTATTATAGCAAAATACTCTAAATTTTCTCACCTTCCGTTTTCAAATTGCTGATTGTACAGTTGCTAGAGCCAATAAGCACATCAATACGAGGACTCGCCCGCAGTTTGTGCCACACGCCGCACTATCTGCAAAAAAAATGATAAATGAGTAGGCAAAACTGTCACATTTCAATGCCAGTACATACAGTCTCATGCCGTTTCGTACACACACAAATTCACATACTGGCATTTTATCCTTAATTATTGATTTCGTCTGTCTGATATCATAGACTATATACCGTGTAGAGGGGCCGAATTTTTCTCGGATAATGCAGGAACTGCTCAAAGTTATGGAACTCGAAATTTCATTAGGCCTTTCAGAACACCTCCCGAAGGACTGACTCCTATTAATTCAATGCATATTCTCACAGAATACGTAATTAGGTTCCACTTTAATATCAACCTCAAATATACACATATGTCTGCCGAACAGTGGCTTCATATCAAACTCTTTCTCAAAATTGTATTTATACTTATGTTTATTGTGTCGAACGTGTTCTTATATTCTGCCCAATAAATCGGCTTTGGAATAATGACACCAATCACCTTTAGCAATAAATACTTAATATAAAGCCCTAAACTGCGTAATTTGTTCGAAGATACGTTACTTCATGATCGTTCTATATACCCGCTCCAAACAGAAATAATTAGGGAGAAGCTGGTTTTACAGTTTAAGTCGTGCAATAACACCAAAAATAAAAAAGACAAGCAATTTAAAATATACAATATTTTGTTTATTTTCCGCACCTTTCCTCGGCTTCTGTTTCATTCTTATAGAATAAATGGGAGTTAAAATCATATACAGCATAAAGATAATTAGTATGTTCGTGCATAAACGAATTTAAAAGCTTTAATTATGCGATGTGAAGAGATATGAAAGTTAGGTTATGTCCACTTACGTCTGCACAGTCGCAAAAACGCGCCTTACTGCTTTTGGTATGGACCACCGGTAAACAGGGCGATGAGACATGACTCACAATGTTTGTAACATATCTCTGCACTGTGTTACAGATCCTTTGTGAAACCATTATGCCGCTGTTAACTCGCGTTTCTCCTGGTCACTCTTCCCCGTACTGCACAAAACATAACTGCTGCATGAATTTCACGTTCCTACAGCGGTGTTGCTCAAGATTTTGGTCTCTTGCAATAGGACGCCTTGTAAATTGGCGTATATGTGGAGACGTTTTGAAAAGTTAGCTGATGCCCCTTCAGGATGCAAGAAGTTAAATGCTATGACATTTTGTTCCCCAAGGTAGAGACAACGCGGTGTATTTCTTGCGATCATCAATAACACAACGTTGTCTACGTGCGGTAAGGCTGGCCTTAACTGTTATAAATAGCAACCTTACATTAAAAAGGACGTGCACATTCACAAGTTGTGGCAACCTTACAGAGGGGTAAAAAATTATATGTGAGCTTAAAATAACCGCTCATACTTGTCAAATATTCGTGGATACGTATTGTTTATAAAAGAAGGAGGTCGTGTAGTGTTTTATAATTGATAGACTATGAATAGTATTATAAATAGAGGATTTTTTAAAAGTTAGCGTATTTACACACACACACAAACACAAACACTCACATATATATATATATATATATATATATATATATATATATATATATACACACACACACATATACAAATTTTTATATACATATATGTGTGTATATATATATATAAAATATAAGATCACAAATTTTTTTGTATG
>Ga0136643_10005215_pt1 | contig 18229 bp, 13 predicted proteins | sample TergutLab28metaG_FD_96883 | JGI IMG/M metagenome (GOLD analysis project Ga0136643, IMG submission 96883) | Labiotermes labralis P1 segment gut microbial communities from Petit-Saut dam, French Guiana - Lab288 P1 (version 3) (version 3) | ecosystem: Host-associated > Arthropoda: Insects >...
CGAAGTAGGAAGGTCGTGGATATCAGAAGTCCAGAATCAAAGTGAGTCAAGTTCTGATGACCTTCAATTGCCAGAGAGGCAAACAACACCAAGGGGGCCTAAATAGGACCCGCCAGGCAGACTCTCCGGTGATTTCAGAATACACAAACTTGAAAAAATTGTTGGTGGTGGGGAGGGAAAGAGGAAGTATCCTGCAAGACAGTGTAAAGTGTGTGCTGCCCATAAGAAGTGAAGTGAAACTAGATACATTTGTAAATTCTGCATTGTTCCGCTTCACAAAGCGCCTTGTTTTGAGAAATACCATTCAGTGACGAACTACTAGACTATCTACATGCATTTTCTGCAGTTTGGGGCTCAGGAGCCTAATCTACAGTGTAAAACCATGAGTAAGAATATGTTATGAGGTTGAACATTCAAAGTGTTTAAAAGTCCGGTCACCAGGGGGTATTTAATTAAAAGACCAGCCGGACGGCAATGTGTTAAAGTAACAATACATACATTTGAAATTTCGGTATGCTGTCTTGAACAAGTAAATTTCATCAAAAAATTAACAGACTTCTAATGTATGAACTATGTTTCTGTTCTTCCATCAATGTTAGACCTAATGGTTGTTTGAAAGATAATGATAGATTTTTAAGAAAAAACAATTTTCCGACAAGTCAGATGTTTCAGATATGCAGAGGCGCATGGTGGGAGACAGTTTACAGTAAGAGTAGTGGACAAATGTGATATGAATTTGTCTTCATCAAAGCTGCAGCTGCACATCACCAAGTTCTGGAACCCCAGTATTTCTAAATACAGTTCCAGCACAACAAGAAAATTGGAAAGCAATACCAGTACCCAGTCTCAGTGCAGTATATTCCCTGATTTAATGTTGCTTCCATCCACTTCACATAAAAAAAAATGCGTAGAGTTGTCAAAGGATCATGTGACTAATTTAGAGTGGCAAGATGTCAGTGTTTCTTGTAACTGCTGGTACAGGTTCCTCTAAAAAGTGGAAGCTTCCATCCTCTGTCACCTATACATTTGTTCATGCCTGACATCCTCTTGTGACATCAGATAAACATATTACCTGCTTCTTCATTAGCTAGCTTCACCCCCCCCCCCTTTTTAAATAAACAATAATTCAAACAGCTCAGGCATTTATACAGCCAGCTTCCTACTACAGAGGAATGGGTTATATGTTAGGGCAGTCCATGTGGGATTTGTGGTTGACTGAGTAGCACCGGGACAAGTTTCCCCTCTAGGCACTTAATAATTTCCACTGTCAGATATAATTCCAGTAATGCTCCACATTAATATTCATTTATCATTGTCAATATATATACAAAGTCTGTCCATAACAATTCTGAACAATTTAAAATAATTTTTGCACCTACTTTGGAGCTATTGGGCTTTGTCCCCTTTCAAGTACTGTCCTCCACTCTTTCTACATCACTCTCAGCATTTCTTCCACTTTTGGAAGCATTCCTGGAATAGCGCCTTTGAAATACTGCATAGTTCTGCCAACAGATTTTCAATAATCTCCTCAACAGACTCAAATTGTCATCCTTTCAGTATGGATTTCAGCATGGTGAAGAGAAAGAAGTCTGCTGGTGCATAGTCTGGTGGGTACAGAGCCTGGACGATGAGCTTCATCTCATGTTTTGTGAGAAAATCACGAATCAGAAGGGACGAATGCACCAGAGCGTCATCATGATGGAGCAACCAGTTTTTCCCCCACCTTTTCTAATCACTGCCTCTCCTGGTCTTTTCATTACCTTCAGATAACATTTCTCGTTCACCGTCTGGCCGTGAGGTAGAAATTCATGATGAATTACACCCTCACAATCAAAAACCAGTCAGCATCACTTTCACATTGAACCAAACTTGCCATGCTTTTTGAGGTCTGGGTGACGTTTTTGAGACCTATTGCGAACACTAAACTTGTGTTTCAACATCATATCCATAAACCCAAGTTTAATCACCTGTGACAATGTTCTTTAATAAGTTTTCATCAGCATTTGTACGGTCGACAAGCTCTTTACTTACAACAACATGATTTTCTTTGTGATCGTCGCTCAGCAAGCACGACTGCAACATGATGCATGTCCAAATTTTCAGTGAGAATCTCATGACACGTGGTTTTAGAAATTCCACCTTCCTCTGCTACTTCATGAATGGTCATATGATTGAAGCATATCACTTTCCGAACTTTTTAAGTGTTTTCTTCATTTTTTTATGTTGAAGTTCATCCTGAACATTCATTGTCCTCATATGAAGTTCAGCCCTCTTTAAAATGTTTGTACCACTCATGGGTTTGTGTTCTACCCATGGCTTTGTCTCCAAACGCTTATGTAACATTTCAAAAGTCTTCGAAAACGTTTACCCTAATCTGAAATAAAATTTCACACAAACACATTTCTCATGAAAATCGCCCAATCTTAATTGCTGAAAAATTCGCCAAGTAAGAATGACATGCATTCACTCTAACAGACACAGCACAATGACTAAGCAAACTAGAACGATTCAGTTTGTGGCATTCACCTAAGGAAACTCAATGTTATGCAGCACAACCAGCAGGACATTGCTCCACCTTCATGTTGATGCGCTAATTCAAAAGTTCAGAAACTTTACGAACTGACTTCATATATACCTACACACTAAGACAGATATCAGAGCTAAATAAACCACAAAAGATTAAACAAATTGCATATTTATTATATATAGCACAATTTTATCATAAATGTCAGCAAAAAGTCCGTTTTCATTGGTGAAAAAGGCATTGTCCATTGCCCCATTAACTGTAAGGAAGTCTCAAAACCATCAACAATATTGTGTACTTCATATGTTCATGTTCTTCAAGTTCATGCACTGTTACCCTGTATGGATACAGCTTCAAGTGTTTTTTTTTTAAGTTCTTGCCTTGTTGAGCCACATGATACATGTGATTGCTGACATAAAGTGCAAACTGACATTTTAGATCATCTCATGATGCGATCAGAAATGTCCACTACTTTGTCCTTTGTTAAAACTTTCAGCCTGCCAGACCTTAAGCCTGCAACTGATCTCTTGTTAATCAACCACTGCACCAGGTAGTGATGTCATACGTGAGAGTCATGATACATTTCTCCAAATTTCTGTTTGACATCTGTATATACAGCATCACAACAAAATATGTCCCACCAAAAAAACCCACAAGTCTCACTGACAATGCCACTTGCACAACACACTACCATGCATCCAAGCTGCTCACTATCTGCAGCACAACTGGCTGTGAATGCACAGCTGGGACTACATGGCAGGTCATATTTGCCAATTGATGTATTTTATGTATGGGACTTCCCCACTTCCAACACAGTGCCACACCCTTCTTGCATGGATGACCTGACATGTTTTACTCACTCTGTATTTTTAGTTCTCCAGATAATAATTGTACAGTCCCTGTGCCTAAGTGTGTCATGAATGCATATATGAAGCATGTAGGTAAGACTTGCATAGTCTTACATTCACAAGTTGAGATAGAAAAGTAACTTATGCTCCAGTTGTTTTACCTTCAATGAAAGCATGAAATAGCTTTCTGTTCATCCACATTTGTTCTATAAGTACTTACTTATTTTAATAAAAACTTATGTGGTACATTTATATTAAGAATGGTCAGACTGATTTTAGATCAGGTGCACCTGTTGTAACTGCTACGCTAAGAACAACCTTGCTTTTGTCTGCTATTAAAATTATATCAGATTTAATATAATGGCATCTTATTTACGTTTCTGGTTAGATAAAACAGTCCTTCTTTTATAGCTTCACACACAGTCCTTTACAATCCTTAGATCTGCCTGTAAGTTAAGGTCTGGTCCCATAACTCAATCTAATGATATTTACTGAAAAAATATGCCAGTTTGTAATCATTTTTCCTTGATTTTTGGGCCACAGTAGGTGTTTATTAATATCCAAATGTTAGTAATCCTTTCACATGTATGTGTGTACAATGCAGGTCTTCAGAGCAAACCATATTTTTCATTTGTAACATTATAAAGTCCTGTACCCTTTGTTGACCTCTGATACAATTTGGAAACTTACAGAGCCATTCCTAAGTTACTTTATTAACAAAAGCAGCAGCAGCAACAGTAGTGAACTTTTAGACACTGAACTGCCTAAGTTACCCATTAATCCAGCAACATATATGACTCTTTTCAGAAATTTAACACCAGTGTAAATAAAAAATACATGTAATTTTATAATTCTATGCGAGTCCTAATTCATAGCATGAAACAGAACAAAATGCACAAAATTACTCCTCATATATTCATATCATATGACTGTAGAATACAAATAACTAAGGAACAATTTTGTGCATTTTGTTGGTTTAGTGTCATGAATTAGTTATTGATAACACATGGAATGAACAATATAAAGTTGGTATGTGATTCCATTTTCCTTTCCTCTTCTGAGCTCTTTAATAAGTTTGTTTGAATACCTGGGAGTAAAGTAACTTCACCATCCAGTGTCTGTTGTCTTACAGGCATCCACAGTTCACTTCCTGTTGAGTTTTTCTGGACAGCAAAGTCAGCCAAATTTTCTATAGAACCAAAAGTAATTAATCTCGACAGTTCATAGAACTGTGGTGGTGGCAGAATGATTTCTTGTTTGTGGCATAACTCCAACAGTTCTTCTGGAGTAGACCACTAGGAAAAGAATATAATTTTTATAAGTCTGCAATATACCCTGAACTAAAAATAAAGCAGTATAATTAGTAAGGACATAGGTTTCATTATTCACAAAATGTAGTGGAATGAAATGGGACTCCATTCTACACGTTATAGGCAGAGAAATACGTGGAAAATTTGGTCAGAAAACCGGAACAGAACAGACCACTTGGAAGACTCTGGCATAGATGACAAAAAAATATTAAAATGTTTCTTAAAGAAACAGATGGTGAGTGTGTGGTAAGGAGTCATTCAACTCAGAAGAGGATGAAATCATGGGCTGCTGTGAAGACAGTAAGAAACCTTCAAGTTCCATAAAATGTGGGGAAATTCTTGGCTAGTTAAGCAAGGAGGGGTCTGTTCCATGGAGATAATTAATATATTGAATACAATATGCATTTCTTGCAAACAATATGTAACATATTTATATGTACTCTGTCTTTGTAATATCCATTCAAAGCATAGGCCTGTATTTTGAATAAACTATAATTAACAGTGGATGTAATGTCCATGGGTATAATCGATAGAACCAAACTGGGTCAGGGCTATGTGGAGTGGTAGGCTTTTGTATTCCTGATGCACTAAATCTTCAGATTTCACTAACATGTTGTTATTAATTGAATTAGTTAGTTAGATGGGTCAGTTCAAGCAATTCATGTTATGGGTAGTTCCTGTTTTAGGGAAGGAAATTATTGGGGCATATAAAATTTCCAGTTTCAGCTGTTACTAGAAATAGATAATACTCACTTGGTTAAGTTCCCATGATTTTTAAGTTTCCTCATTGACATCATGAGCATCCAAGGAATCAAATTAACAGAAAAAGCATAATTTTAAACATGAAATGTAGAGATGCAATAGAGAAAATTAATTTGAGAAGCTCAGTACTTGGCTGTGAAAAGTGTGCTAACATGCTTAAGTAAACTCTTTCACTTCACTTATAAATAGTTCTAAAAATAATCTGAGTGGTAATAGTTAATTACAATTATTATTGTAAGAGGTCTGTGATTTTCCTTGTGTCATATACAAAAATGTTGTAAATATAAACCATCATGCTCATTTCACTTTCATGCAAAAATACCCTAATTTCCAAGTCTTCATAAGCTTTGGGTTGATAATGCAGCTTTATAAATCTACGATCATAAATTAACTTAGTCTTTGAGGTACATTTAAGGATGTATTAAGAAGGTACATGACTAAATTCCAAATAAATTTTTTATGATTTTCCTCAGACATTCAGGTAATGTTATAATTCTACCATGAATTAATCCAAAACTGTGTTTTCTGGTGCGTAAATTTGGCTCAGTAGTATAACAGTTCCCTTTCATGTAGGAAATGTCTGGTATAAAAATTGGCTATGCAACCACATACCCCGAGGGTCTTGCGATATTTCTCACCCCCTTCAGGTAAATAAATGCATCTTCAAGGAGGGCACAACAACATTCATACCTCCCAATGTACCATTCATCATCACCATACCCATTTCTTACTAAATGACAAATAACCTCTGCAGTTAAAAGTGTCATATGTGACATCAGAAAACATACATTCTTCCATACCAGTCCTGATTCACTTACAATTCTCATAACTCCTTTAGTGCGAAAATCTTAATTTTTTAGTGTCATTAACCATCACCTGCCCTTTGCCTCTCATCCCCTAAAATGTAAAGGGTCAAGGTCACCCCATGATATGCCTTGGCAGGCAGAGAGAAGGCATTCGCAACACAGCACTACAAAGAGGTTGGTCATCAGTACCACTCTCCAGCCACTCCCAGTATCAATTGTACAGGAGGCTGGATAAGCCTAGGGACCCATCTGGATGGCACATAAAATCTCACTCCTCTCATCCCTACCATCCCCAAATTGATAAGATATAAGTTTGCCTTCTAATGATACAAAACATTCAGAACGCTGACATTCTCATACTTAAAACAGCTTTGGGAAAATATGTGTACCTTCAATTCGTTAATTTCATTGCTACTACTGACGGCAATTGGCATCTGGTCAAGAGTGGTGAGGAAGAATATTGCGTTAAAACGTTTGGTGTAATCACTTGGTGTAAGCCAATTGCTCCACTCTTGTAGGGACCAAATGTCTGGATAACATTCAAAATGCCTACAAAGACTGATAAATTCATTTGCATCTTCTTGCACTTTTCTCTGCCAGTTTTTTATTTCGTGGCCTGTCAGATATGATGCCCATCTGGATGGCTGACTTGCATGTGCACGTTTGCTCTTGCAAAGTAAAACCCCGGATTCTTCAAATGTTTCACGTATACCAGTTATTCGTAAGGATATTGATTTCAATATTTCATCCTCCCTTTGGCCTTCAAACATATTGATTTTACTGTACTGCCTTGGCAGCGAAGTAGGTATTTCAAATACATACTTTCCCAATCCATACTGATCATATAAATCCAGCCACTCTTGAGAAGAATCTGCAGCATCTGTACTTCCACCAGGAAAAACATACGTGTCGGGAAAGAAAGAATTTTTACTGCTTCGTCTTAATGCAAGGACCTTGAAATTAGGTGAACATAAGCTTTCACTCGTTATCTTTTGCGTCGAAACTGCATTCTTGTTAGGCCTGTTCACTGTATGTACTGGATAAGACACGCTCTGTGGAAATGGAATTCTCGCCGCAATAATCACACTTGAAGCTTCTTTCCAAAACCTGGACATTTGTATTAGAATTTATAAACGCATACCATAACAGTTAACACACATATTTCGATAACGGGCAGACTTCTACCTTCCACTGACAACACGGCCCTAACATGCACTTCGCTACAACTCTTCAGCCTATCTAGTAGACTTTGTTATTCGCTCACTGTTAACCACGCGATGATGTATGTCAGCTGTTCGCTGCCGTTGACCAATCATATCCAGGGACGTAGTTATCTTTGATGTAATCAACCAATGGTGAAACGCCAAATAATGTACGAGATACAGGAGCAAGAACGTCGTTAAGTTGCGTGATGAGTATTGTATCTGTCGTCTGAGTGTAAATACATTGCACGTATCTCTATTGGTGCGACCGAATGTATTTGAATAGTAATCATATTTTTCTTAGCGTGTCCGGAGAAACTTAGTTTTGCTGTGAATCTGTATACTACAGTGTCAATTCGTGCAGCTTTCACAGACTGCACCAGAAAAGTAGGCTATGTTCAGTGAAGTTCCTGGCTTTCCATCATTTATGTTTACTAATTTGACATACGTAACAATATTCACAAATAATTAGCGGTATTGAATATAATTTAAATTTGAAAGGATTATTAGTGAAACATATTATTCGAATTGCTGTGTTCTTGGTGACAGTACTGTGTTTCAGAGCCTGCCACAATTTAATAACCTTGCTCGAGGTTTGTGATGGATATGATTGATGTCCCAGTAACTTTAATTGTGAAAGCTCCAAATCAGCAAGTAGAAGATCAGACAATTCACTGTGAGTTGAACTGGACTATAAGAAAACTTAAAGGCTATCTCTCGGAAGTTTATCCCAGTAAACCAGTAAGTTTTTGTTTGTTGCATTTCTACTTTCGTAAATCAGCGTATAAAACTGTATTAATTTTAATGGTTCTGTAAATGCATTGTATGGCATGTATATTTTTTAAAGCGTACAGAAGATCAGAAGTTGATATACTCTGGGCAGCTGTTGCATGATAGTGTAACACTAAAAGATATTTTACGTCGATATGAAGGTCAAGAAACACACACAGTTCATCTAGTTTGCACACCTTCACGAGACTCATCACGACAGGCAAACAAAGTTGTAACAAGGGCACCATCAAGAATGAGTGATAATGGACACAGTTCTGCACCCCGTTCAAGAGGTAGGTATGTTTTGGATTTAAATGTGTTTCTGATGTTTCGTGTCTGATGTGCTCTTCTTTTCTTTTTCTTATTCTCCTCTTCCTCCTTTTCCTCCCTAATAGAATAGGGCATCAAATTCCTTTAAATACATTAACATCTTATTGAAAAATTAATGATGAAATTTTTAAGTTGTTGTACAAATGAATGAAGTTATGTAACTGATTCATATTTATTACAAAGTGCTTCCAGGTCAATTAGAAGCTTCTGTAGTATTGTCAAGGAACACTAACAAAAAGCACTTGACATTCCAACATGACAGTTAAATACTCAGGTTCTTCATCATGAAACTGTCAGTGTGATTTTTATTTTCCCAATTCACACACATATGATCTTAAGGACGGTACACTTGATATTCAGCAAGTATTGCGCTTTGACTTCCCTTAGGACAAATCATATCAAGTATTCATACTTTGGATATGGGTGCTTGGTAAAGAAAAAAAGTTACAAGATCTAGTCACATGTTGTAATATTATAACATAAGTGGAAATCCTTAACTTTCTTCAAGCGTTTATGAAGAAAAACATTTCATTGCTAATTGTATTGGAATATTGTAGTAGTACGAGAATCCAGTCACTTCATTTCATCATATGAGTTCTCTAATTATGATATTTTATTTCTTTATTTTCTTGTAGAATAAAGTCCTTATCTGTTAAATAAGTTTTTATTTTTATTTTTTTACTTTTATTGATCAGATTATGTTGATTAAGTTCATTATTGGATGTGTAAGTACAGTTCCTACTCTTTGTATTTGATGCACTGACTTTGTGTTCTCAGAACGTGGATAATGATATGTTGTAAGTATGTAGTATTGTAAATTGTTAGTGAATACACAAGATTAATTGAAATGTGTACGTAGGGTGTCTAATGGACTTGGTATAGATAACAACTACCTGCTGCTTTTCCATTTCAGAGTGGGTTTAAAGATGGATATGCTTTTTCCTCACTGTATTTTAATGTTGCTGTAGAATATGCCATCAGGAAAGTCCATGAGAATTGGGAAGGTCTGGAATTGGATGACCAAAATTATATTCTTCATTATGCTGGTGTTTATTTGTTGGTGAAAAATATCAATACTATTAAGAGTAATGAAATTCTCCTGCACCCCAATATTGTATTTGTATAGGGGTATAGATACAATTAAATACTGTATTTCCTGCCTCATAATATATTCCACCCCACTCCCAAAAAAGCAAAGAGCCCAAAAATCATGCTGCATCTGAACACTGGACCAAAGTAGGCTATTAAATCTGAAAATATTTCTTGCTAATTGTAGGGTTGTGTTATCACTTCTAGCATCTTATGAGGTGAGAGGTACAGTATATAATGTGACATGAATGGAACCAAGACGAGCAGCAAAGTGACAGTACAAATGTGTGTGATGAAGGTACTGGAGAGTGTTTTGCAATTTATCTGGGAACTACATTAACAAAGTGAAAGGAGTGTAATGGTTAAATTAGTAGAAAATTCCAGAAAGTATTACCTTTTTATATATATATATATCTTAAACTATTGGCATCCTCTCTGTTTTCCAAACCCTGAAGGTCAAACAAAACAGTAATTTTTTCACAAGTCTCTCATGGGTGTCTCATACTTTCAAGGGAAGTATATACATTAAAGTACTGCAAATGAAAACAAAGTTCACTATAAAATTATGGCTTGAGAATGATGAAGTGAGCAGTTTAGGATGTTACATAATGAAGAATATTGTAATTTATACAGCTATAGTATGAAGGATTTTTAGCAACTACAGTCTCCAGGTCTTAGTAATTAATTGAGTAGTCATTGTAGTGTTAAATTCTGCTCATGTATTCTACTGAAATATTATTTTTCAGCATAATCCCCAAGCACATTGATTAATTTTCCCAGTTTTGGCAAAAGTTTTAAAATTCCTTTGCAATAGGAACTTGGCTGTTGCATTTACAATCAATCATTGTGACCATTTTAACTTCCTCACCATTGTGGAATCTGGAATCTCCCAAATGTTGCTTTAGCAAATTGGTAGAAAATGTTGCAGATTTTAAAAATTATAAAACAAACATCCTTTGATAGTGATTGCACTGGTTGGGCCAGCACATCAGGGACAGGTGTGTATGCTGCACAAATGGAGGAACTGATTATAGAAAATCAACATGTCACATTCAAGATCCATTGAAACAGTTGCTGATTCTACAGTAATGAGGAAGTTAAAATCTATGTATGTATGTGTGGTTGTGAATGTGGGAGCCCAATTTTTAGTGCAGCAGAAGTACTTATCTCATGCTAGAATGATACAAATGACTGAACATGCTACATTTACATTGTAATGGCATTTCATTTAATTTTTATTGCATAGGGAACCTTACTTATTGCTCATAGTTCCCAAGATAGGCGAAATAAAGAGGCTGTGATGGGGTGGGTGTGTGGTTAGTATGGGGGCAAAAGGAATGCATACAGAATTGGGATGGTGCAACCTCTCGGAAGACCAAAGTTGAGTTAAAACCCTAACATTAAGATAGATCCGAGGAAAATCTGTAGCTGGATAGCACTAGCTTACGTTCATGTCTAATGACAGTGTTTAGTATTGGCAGAGTGGAAATTTTGATTCTGCTATCCTAGTGTTATTAAATGTTCTTGATGCACTTGCGTGTAGTATGACACTTGCATACCTAACTCCACATCAACCTATGGGCAATAAGGCAGGAGAATTATAAGAGTTGTTTGATAAATGAGCGGGCTCTACTCACCTGCGGTGTTCAATAAATGAGTGAACTATGTGCACTGCAGAGCATAATGACCGGGTTATTCACCACATGTCTCATGGTTATTGAGACAGGCTTCCGTCAGTCTCACAGAGCATGATTTTACATTACACATAGCCAAACAATATGCCTTTTTACTGCTTAATTATCAAACACTCCTTATACATTCTTTTATCTATGAATCATTTTCTCATAAGTACTTTTAACTATAGAATAAGTATATCATATCAAGATTTAATTAATTTTTATTACAGAGAGTGTACAAAACCAAGAAACAGAAGTTTCTTCTGGTGGATTGAGGCATCGCCTAACTGAGTCACAGGCTTCAGAAACTCAAAATTCATCACAACAACCTTACTGTAGTTCAACAAGTGGCCAGTTCCCTCCCCCAGATCCTAGATCATTCTGGGCTGGTGCCATGGCTCACCCATTTGCTTCTACCCCAGGATATGATCCAAACAGCATGTCACAACAAATATTATGGATGCAGCAGGCATACACACATTATGTTACACAGTATATGCAGTTGTAAGTTCATTTTTGTATTTCACCATTATGAAAGATTACTTGGTTAATAGGGTCCACCTCTTAAGAATTTAGTCATCTGAGATTTGATGCCATATGGTTTTTAACTTCTGATGTATAGGCTCAAAAATTTTAAGCCTTTAACAGGCTAATGAAGCAGAACATTTTGACTGGGTGACATTCAAATAACATGAGTCAGTTAGGTTTAAGTTGTATGGGCTTCTGGCTTTTGATGCTGAGAACTTTAGGAGCTCTGATGTGAAGGTTTCAGTGTTTTAAAATGCTCAAATGTCCCAATCAGGTTAACAGAGCATAACTTTTTAGTCTGCTTTTATACCTCTGGGACATTCAGATAATATTAGCTACTTAAAGACAGCAATAGAATATCAAGTTGAAATGGTCTGAAGTTCAAAGTGCTTAATGTCTTTTTCTGTGAGTAGGTTGTTCTTCTGGCAGCATATCATTATATGATCATTCTGTGGGCCAAGAGGCATGTAAGCCACTGATGTTATCATTATGTGAAGTCATAATCATGCTGTAATAATATGCAGTTGGTAATTGTAATAATTTTCTTAATTGTACCAGCTGCTCAAGTTATTCCCATTTCACAGTATTTCTCATATATTTCAAGAACATTGGTCCATAGGTGTGCTGTATTAGGCTCATATCTTTTAACCTTGTTTCTTTCATCAAATAAAATAAAGTAGGCTTATGAGATGGCCATATTTTGTATGGGTGTGCATATGCATGTGTGCATACTTGCTCACAACATCAGTGGCTTACATGCCTCTAGGCCCACAGAATGATCACATAATGTTATGCTGTGCTTGAAGTGCATTAGTGCATGCAGGTTAAGTATTTCTAACATTTAAGTTGATGTTTTATTGAACCAGATTTTGAAGTAAGGACTTTTGATAGCAACAGTTGTGAAGACTCATTTTTCATCAGAGCCAGTGTGACTTATGCAGTAACTTGCCTGTGCTCATCCGGAAAATTGAGACACAGTCAGAAGTTCATATTTCCCATATTACATGATTTATATATAGTCTGGATGGAATCTGTAGAGACTATAATTTATTATAATAGTCAAAGATAAAATAACATCAGGCTTTCATTTATTGTAAAATGTTGAAATTTATTCACTGTAACTAAAAAAAGTTACTTGAAAACTTGGTGAACAGAAATATGAGAGCCTAAGAAAATTCCCAGATCTGCTGCTGGCTTTCCCAGACTTCATAGAACAGTGTGATACTCTAATTGTTGAGCCAGGTAATTTCAGACTTCATCTTTGGGCCTTCCCTTTCAGTCTGCTCTTGGATGTGGATTTGTGTGTGGGTGTAATACATCATTTTAGGCATGCACTGTATTTTACTTGTATCTACTCATATTTTGTTGTGTTGTAATAAAAAGAATGTAAAATGTGCTAAATTAATAAAAGTAGTATTGGAAGTTTATAATGTGTGTAGTCGTAGTTAAAATGCATTTTGCACAAAATGAGCCGATAAACTGATTAGTGAGAGGTTGGTAAGGTGATGTGGTAAATTTTGTAGTTAGAATTTTTATTTACCAATTATTTTGATGTCATATTAGGTCAGCATTGGAATTTAAATCATAATTTACAATATAAATGCTGTGTAGGAAAGGATACTGGGTCTTTCCCAGGGGTAAAATGCAGCCAGGGCGAGCTGCTGACCATTCGCCCCCTTCTAGTGCAACAGTCATGGAAGAGTAGAGCTATACCTCTACCCACCCTCTGGGCCACGCCAGGCCTGTAACGGGAACACTTTACCTTTTTAAATGCTGTGCAGGATCGTACATTTTAGGCTTTATGTTTGAAAGTTAATTCTACTGTTGGAATTTCACATATTGATTGTATTTCAAGGTCATGTTGCAGTGGTGTTGAATGTCTTATCTTCTTCTGTGTTTATATACAGAGTCTTTTGCAAAAAACCAGATAACTTACTTGAGTGGAAATTTGAGTTCCCAGCATATTTTGTAGTTTTGTTCTAGAGCTGGTTTGGGCAATTTTTTAATAAATGAAGAATACTTGTTTCCTTCATACTATTTTAATTGCAAACTTGCAACTAATTTAGTGATGTGTATAATGAAATTGTGCACGAAAAACACCAGCTGCTTTTATTTTTGCAGTCTCTAATACATATGTTGCCATGGTCTGGTACAAGAGTGATGCTGGACCAGATTAGGCTTGTGGGATGACTTGGGGCAAAAACATTGAGCATACTGTTCTGTTACATGGTAGCATATTATTTTGCCAGATACAGTAAAAATTGGTTTTTCTGGCACTGGATGATCTGGAAACTTCTCTTAACCAGAAATTAACAGAGGCCCCTTACATTTCACTATTCTATCTACCAGCAGCCTGTAGCTCCATTTCTTAGTGTTCAGAAAGTGAATGCTAATAAAGAAAAATTATATATAAAGGACAGGATGTAAAGTGACAAATGAAATGCTTAGGTCTGACTGTGAGGTAGCTACAAACAGTAAGAGACATGTTAGGTATAATGTTCTAATATCTGGAATATCATGGTCTTTGGCAACCCTTTGGGCATTGGATAACACAAATTCTACTGGATGTCATATTCATGTAAATATTAATATACATGGATTTCTTGAAATCGCACGTGTGTAATGGCAGGGGTAATTATTGGTATTTGCAGACTGGTATATATGTCAATCTCTGGCTCTCAGTTTGGAAAACCACTTCGTACTATCAAATGCATACCTTTCATGTTTTGTAAGATAATTTCTGATGGCAGTGATTGCAGTCAGAATATTTCTTTTACAAGTGGGAAACTATAGTGATGTTAAAATTGAGTATTTTTGTCTTTTAAGAATGTGAGTAAACTTCAGGCTCTAAAGTACATGATTAGGAACTCTTCAGTGATGTAACTTGAATTGTTTTTGGTATGTATGGAACCATTAGTGTGACTGCTTTGCTGGAAAGTTGCACAGTAGTAGCATTATGGCCCTCTTTGTAACAAACAGACCCAGGCTGTATTTTGTCTTGCCACCTTCACTAGCTTCTCTCTCCTTAGTCTCTTCATTCTGTCACTAGTTAGCTCCCCTTCCTCCTGCCTTTCATTCCATTTCTTTTTTCTGCTTTCCTTGTCTTTAGCAGGCTCTCTATACATGATTCTGCCCACATCAAAACACATGTCCAGTAGCCTCACTACAACCACTGCCTGACCCATTCTTTTCCTGCATACACATAATACAACCATTTCTCCCTGCAACTGATTCTTCTTCAGCTACCCTGAATGTGGAGGCAGGAAGCTTCTCTAAAAAATTGCTAACAAATTGTCAATGAACCTGAACATAAAATAAGCTGAAGAATACATGCTAGAAAGAAAATGAGAACTATTTCTTTGTTTGAAGTGTTAAAAAGAATATTCTGTGACATTGGTACTGTTTCAGTGTAAGCAAAAAATTACAAATTTTGATTGTATTTTATTCTTCGAAACAAAACATACTAATGTCTTTTCAGCTGTTGATGACTTTGCACAATTGCGGAGGTCTGTTTTACAGTGGTCTTTGAATCTGGATTTAATGGTTTTTAACTGTCTGTATTAATCAGTTAAAATTGTTTTTAATATATATGTGTGTGTGTGTGTGTGTGGAAAACATTCATTTATAGATAGTGTTTTATGCTGTGTAATGTATTGCTGTGCTTACACATATACTCTTCATTCAAATCATATTTGTTCATGTTTTATTAAAATGGGATGGTGTTAATATGTCACAACTTGGGATACTTTTGTTGCATCTGCATGTGGTATTTTTAAAGCTTGTTTCTTTAAAGACATGATGGAAACACTTAAGGGATCTATGCAAAATCCAAGGAGAGCCCTTGTTTGAGAACATAATCTTAAACCAAAAAATAAAAAAGACAGGTCTAATGTTACCATGTAACTACATGGACATAAATGATTAAATAAATAAATAAATAAACACTATGGTTAAGATAAATTTGACTTATTCAGGCAAGTTTCAGCATTTACCCATTTTGTTATGTTACTGACTTCACTTCTTTGTGTTTGCAGGATGGCAGCTGGTGGAGTTCCTCAGAACTGGTATCCTTCTAGTCATGCTGCAGTTCCAGTATCAACAACTGAACATCCTGCTGAACACACACAGCCTCCTCCAGTTAATATCCAGGAACATCCAGCTGTTCAGCCAAACAACAATATCAATGTTGCAGGTATGGCATTCTTTACAAGTTCTGATTGGTGCTGAGAATGTGTGCAGTCTCCAGATGAAAGCAAAACCCACTCATGCAGTCTCTCTTAATAGTCAGTATAACTAAGTAACTACCTCCATGGAACAGAGTCCTTGGGAAGCTAATAATTCCTCAGCTGGTTAGGAAATTTGTCACATTTTATTGAACCTAAAAGGTTGTTTACCATGTTCACAAGTTCCTATCCTTAACCAGATGAACCCAGTTCATGCTGTCCCATTCTATTTCTTGAAGGTCTGTTTTAATATTATCCTCCCATCTATGCCTAGAGCTTCCAACTGCCATCTTTCATGTAGGTTTTTCCTCAAAATATTGTACACATCTCTTCTCCCTTTGTACATGCCACATGCCCTACCAATCTTGTTGTCCATGATTTGATTAACAATTTATGTTGTATAATGTAATTTACCGTATGTTAGAGCAGGTGTTACAAATTAACACCTCCAACTCTCAGACATGCTTAACATCTGGTGAGCAAATTGTTCAAAACTGAAATTCACAACAGCAAATTACCAATATTGCACTCCTGATGATTTCTTTAAGTTCATCATATATGTGTGTGCTGTGTGGTTATGGCATTTCTGGTTTGGGCCTGAGAACATTTGATTTATGTGGCACAGTTAAAAATGAATCACTAATATAAATAATAATAATTTTTTTTTACCTCAGCACTTGAATGTATGAAACATAACAAGAACTGTGTCACTGCATGTCTTCCAAAACCTGTCTCTCCATCCAGTCTGGAACAACTTTCACCTTACATGTTTAAGGTCCTTATTAAAACATAATGAAAAATGGATTGATTTTTATTATTGTTGTGTTTAAAGGGTGAAATTATTTCACCTGTTTATTTTGTTAAATATTCACTATACTAAATTATGCTTCATACAAATCTGTAGACATAAGAGAGATTCTTATATCGAAGAAATTGTTTGCTGGCACCTTTTTGAATCATCATAGGTTAGGAATTTATGAGAGTTAGGAATATAATGTGCTGTTACACATACATTATTCCAGAATTTGCCTAAAGGAACCAACACATACCATGAAATGTCTTCTTGCCGTGTTTGATTGAACCATTCCCATGCTGAAAACAAGATTTATTCTTTAGCAGCAATACCACTTCTGCCCTTAGTAACTTCAATATTTGAGAGGAGTAATTGTGCTGGATATTCTTTAAAAATTGGAACAATGTTTGATTATCCATTAATGGATGTTATGTTATATCTGTTATATTAGATGTCATCTACGGACAAAACCAGGCATTGGTGCTAAACGCAACTTAACATGGAAAGGGTTAATGAGTATGTCTTGCTTTTTAAAACAATACTCTAGCTGTGGTTGAAGAGAACTGATATATAGTGAATGTCTGTGTATGGACATGTAAACTCACAAGATTCATGAAAATGTTAAATATTAGACTCAGGACACAGTATGTATTTATTACACAGGAACAGATATGTTGCTAGCACAAAATATATGCTTTTCCTGCGCATAAGATTGATTTCAAAGCTGCCTGTTAAGAATTGTGCAAACAGAGGATGGTGACTTAATCCACGAGTCAAACTCAGAAGTTAACCGTAAATAAAATTAAGTGTCTTTATTTAATATAGATTATTTTGTGGCTAGGGGCTGTAGTTTATCCATGACATTTATTGGAATATTATGTCATATACTTCACTTGGTTTATTGTGTGGCATTTTGTATTTCTGTCTAATACATACAAACATGGGGACCACGGTAGCACAGTGGTTAAGTTGCTGTGCTACAATTTGGAAGGTCGCTGGTTTGATCCCAGCTGCTGTCAGTGGATTTTTCATTGACATAAAATCCTTCCAATCACATTATGGCCCTGGGGTCGACTCAGCCTCTAACAGAAATGAGTACCAGGAGTATTTCCTGGGAGTAAAGGTGGCTGGTGCATAAGGCTGACAACCTACCACCATCCTGTGCCGTTGTCACAAAATCTGGGAACCTTAACTTCCTGGAAACCTGTGGGCCACTCGGCCTGTAATGGGACTGCTTTACCTTTTACATACAAACATTTTCTGGGGGGGGGGGGGGGCACTTCCCCCCCCCCCCCCCCCCTCCCTTCCCCCCCTTTTTTCCCTTCCCCTTTTGGGCACCTTTCTTAAAATACCCTACGAATCCCCAC
>Ga0136643_10005216_pt1 | contig 18229 bp, 13 predicted proteins | sample TergutLab28metaG_FD_96883 | JGI IMG/M metagenome (GOLD analysis project Ga0136643, IMG submission 96883) | Labiotermes labralis P1 segment gut microbial communities from Petit-Saut dam, French Guiana - Lab288 P1 (version 3) (version 3) | ecosystem: Host-associated > Arthropoda: Insects >...
CACCGTAGTCCCGCCATTCTGCAAACAAGTCGTCTGTTCCAATCTATTCACAAAACTTATGTTCCAGTTATTTACATCATAGTGGCTAGGCGTCCGAGGAATCGTAGTTCGATTGTTGGCAGGGGCAGGAAATCACTTCTGGAAAGCGTCCAGACCAGGTACGGGGTTCACTCAGTTTCTGTTCAGCGGGTGCTGAAGCCTCATTGGCTCGGAGTGAAGCGTCCGGAGCGTGAAGCTTACGACTCGCCACTTCTATTGCCGATGTTAAGAATGAGTGCAGCAATGACTCCACACCCTTTACACCTTTATGGAGTGCACAGGGACAGCTTTACTTTTTCGTGCATTTTAATGTTACATTAGTTATTTTCCAGACATCACGTTCCTCTAGTCCTGCCGTCGGCTTTTACCAGTGGGCTGCCTCCCACCTTTCGCGCTTCTGTGGCATTTGTTTTCGGAGCTCACGTTTGTATGTTTCTTTGACGTCTTTGTAACTCGGTCTCCCGTTGTGGGCTTTTAGGAGGTAAAAAAAATCTGTTTCAAGATAAAACAACCTTTTCGAGACACATTTATTACAGTCTTGTCACATACCAGCAGCGGACACAAGAAAAGCAGCAGCAGGCACGTGTAACAAAATGCGTCTACCGCGCACTACTGATAGTTTTGCCACCGTCTTTCTGTCTGTTGCGAGGTATTGTGTGCTTTTTGTGAATGGTGGAGCCGGAAACGTAAGGCAAAGTGGTGGTGGCCAATTTTTAGAACTTTCTTGAAATATGCTTCTATGTGTTAAAAAAATCTTGCTCATGTTTCTGGTTTGCCGGTCCCAGTGGCCGCGCGGTCTAAGGCGTAAGTCTGCGGCCGGTCGCCTGCTGGAGTCGTGGGTTCGAATCTCACCGGGGGCATGGACGTTTGTCTGTTGTGAGTGTTGTGTGTTGTCAGGTAGAGGTCTCTGTGACGAGTTGACCACTTCTCCAGAGGAGTCCTGCAGACTGTGGTGCGTCTATAAACCTCATGAATGAGGAGCCATACCCAATCCCTTGTGTGATTGAGCTTCAATAGGAAAATGTATCACTGGATGCGTTTCCTGCATACTATTCAATGTAGCCAGCCCATTAGCTTATAGGGTATTCTGTACTATGATTACTGATTTCAATAGAGAGAGAGAGTTTCTGGTTTCAGGCATGAACTCACCCCAAAGGTTATCACCGTAGCCTGTATGGGCCTGTTGTGTAAATATACAGGCTGACATGTTTGTTTAGTTATACCATGCAACATAGCCGTACTTAATGCCTCGATAACCTCATGTTCACTTTCTTGAAACAAAATATTCAAGAATCAGACTATTTGTTTGGCACTTTTTGCAGGTCATCAGAGGCCTATCAGGGGATGTGAGGCCCATTCTGAACTGTGAATTTTAAATGACTGCTGCACAGCAACATAACGTTATTTGTGTAGTGGATCTGAGTCAACGTACGATAAACGTAAATTACAGGTACGATCGATTATCGATACAGGCGCCTTTCGAGGTTTAAGAATTAATATTGTCAACTTCGGCGTTATGGCACCGTTACAAAGGTTTCGGAGGAACGTACTGCACACGTCTTCAGGTTAGAAGTCGCTTTTACCATGGAGATGGAAGCAGTACGTGATTCTGAACCGTTCATGGCCATCATCTGAGTACACAATGTCGTAACCGAGATCGTGGCGTGAAATGCGTTCCGAGTTGCAATTGCAGATGTTATATTTTGTTTGATTTCTTTGCATGTGTCATTTCTCTATGGATCTAATATAAAGCAAAGGTAAAGCAATCCCTATGCAGGCATTAAGAGTTCAGGAGGTTGAGGCTTCCAAATTTAAAGACAGTCGGCACATTAGGATGGTAAGGTTGTCAGCCTTACGCACCGGCCGCCTTTACCCCCCAGAAAATACTCCTGGTACTCATTTCTGTTAGCTGAGTCGACCCCAGGGCCATAATGCGGCCGGAAGGATAATGTAAATTAAAAATTCCAGTGACACCATCGGCAATCGAACCCGCGACCTTTCGCTTGTAGCGCAGTGCCTCAACCAACTGCGCTACCGCGTGCACCCCATGGGCGTAATATAGCCAATAGTATTTTATGATAATTCGCTCCTTCGCCGTTGTGTCATATGTGCCGTGAGAGTTCCTTCTTCTTTTCGTCTTCTTCCTCTTCTTCTTCTTCTTCCTCCTCTTCTTCTTCTGTCTCTCTTCTTCCTCTTCTTCTTCCTCTCCTTCATCTTCTTCTTCTTCCTCTTCCTCCTCCTCCTCTTCTTCTTCTTCTTCTTCTTCTTCTTCTTCTTCTTGCCATTTATTGTGACAATATGGATGCAACTTTCAGGTATGGTTTTGGCGCAGAGTGCTTGAAGCGCACTTCCTACTACGTTACGCGCTGTTCTTCTTAAGAGAGTTTAAGAAAATGCTTATTCTTAGATGATACAACTGACATACCGAGTTCAAGATGCACGCAGTCCTGTGGTGACGCGTTATAAATGCCTTGACAGCCTCTTCTTTTATCTGAGCAGAGAACTAATTATTTCGTGGAGACGAGGGAAGTTCGTGAGACTTTGTGTTGGAGAGGGGAGGAGAGGCAACACTGCATTACAAAGATCGCACGTGTGCACTTGAACTGAAGACAAGTACTGTCAGACTACGAGACGAAATTTCCGATATCAGAGCCGAACTGTGAGCTCTTTTTATATAGTCCATGTCATCTGCCAAGGCAACACCTGGTTAAAGAGCTTTATTTTTCACATAAGAAATACCATTTATGGTTTGATTTTATTCCACTTGTCAGATTGCGATTGATAAACGTCCCGTTACAATGAAAGCGTCTCCGGAAACCAGTTCGGAGTAAAATAAACGTGTCTCCTGCATCAGAGTGTGGTCATTCCTTGATGACGGAGACAGGGAAGTTGTTCGAAAATTTCAGCTTCTGCTCCGGGTTGATTCGGTTTGTCGCTCGAGAATATTTCATCAATTCGGGTCGTCCTTGCAGCGGCAAGTCTTATATGATAAAATTTAACGTTGTAATTGTTGTCACTGTGTACAGTAATTCAGTTACTGTGTAGTCCGTGTGCAATTTGTGGCAGACACAGTGCCACTGAGACAAGTTTACGTTCCGATATGTACTCTGATATTCCTTTGCTTTGCTACATATTCATCATCACCACATTGGCCGGTACGGTAGATCCGCTTCAGGCCGCGGTCCCTGGGGACTCACCCTCTCCACATAACTCTCGTAATTGTTGTTGCTGTTGCAATCCGTAGGAGAGCTGCTATCCGCAACAAGAGTTGTGTTTCTCTCGTTTGATACTTCTCAACTTTAATGATAATTTATCGATTCCTTAACAAGTTTTTTACGTCCAGACTGTTATGTCATGTTCTATTTGTAACTACAATTTTTTAATTGGGTATCGTCAGTTACCTTGTAACCACATGTCAGTCAATACCATGCTTACCTGTAACTGTTTCCTGGAAGCTGTCAAACACTTCAGTAAATGGATAAAGAATTTTTTTTCTTTTCCTGTGGTGCAACCGACTAACTAGGGCCTAGGCTGCATCGTTGTTGAAGTTTCTAGATCACGCAGAATTAGACACGCACAGCCGGTAGGACTCCTCTGAACGAGTTATCAGCTCGTTACAGAGACCGCTACCTACACAACACACAAGAAACATAGGAGATGTATATCCATATTCTTTTCGGGTTATGCACCTGCGATCAGAGCAGTCGAGCGCACGGCCACCGGGATCGACTGGATATAATTTTATTACCACCATAATCGTAACGATTATCTTAATCATAACCATCATCATGTTCATCACGTACGAGATGTGATGATTAAGGACGTTAACAGATTGGAGGGCGTATGCCAGAATATACTCACCTTCTATTTATTAGTTAGTTCTCAATTTGTGTAACTGCCAGTACAGCATTTTTGTCAACACATTGAAGTCCTTCAGGTGGAGCTGTTGCAACGTACAGTTAGCCGGCTGTGCGCTCTGTCGTCTTCTTACAGTCCACTCTTCAATGTTGGCTGCCTATATTTGAGATCCACACACTTTCAAAGGCAAAAGAGGAATGGTTTTAGTTCAGTTCTTTTAAGTGTTTTTTTTAAGCTTGGTAAATTTCTTGTCACGACCCTTTCGAGCGGCTTTTCTGTTTGTTACTCTTTATCAAAAAGTAACTTTTCAATACATTTCTTTTACAGCAGTCTCGCTCCCCGCCCTCTGCCCCCCTGCCAGCAAGGTTAGGCACTCTGGCCTGTTTACGCTCATAATTTGTTTTCGGTTAAAGAATATTCCTATATGCCGTGGACTTTCTGTGACGAGACACAACATCTCAGGGATGATACCATTACATCACGACACGGAAGAAGTTAGGAAACTTGCGCATAGCGCAACTATTGTTCCCGTTCGGTTCGCTACAATTCTGATGTTCCACACAGTTTGTGGTTTCCTCGTGCACCAGCAGAAGCGTTGCAATTGATGCATAGATCCATTCGCGCTTGATTATAGGGCTGTTACTAGGATACGGGGGAAACACAGACTCTCTGGAGCATCATATTTGCACTTTCCAGCGTATATACGAGGCTAGAGTATGATAGGAACTGCGCAAGCGCAGGTCAAAAAAGCGAATCGCCATGCGCGCAGAAGGCGTGCAAGTCCTTGTGTAAAATGGGTGTCAGATTTGTCCGCTTGAAATGAAATTTGAAGTTGCGTGACATTTTCTGGTATCAGATGTCATAAAAATTAGTTTAGTGGTCCTCGAGTTGCGATATGGTTACAGACAGAGTGGCATGTGGAAGGGTAGAGTTATTTTTACTAGGAATTGTGCAGACGTGTGAAAGCCCCTTCAAACTTTGACAAGTACGAGTGTATGTGCTATGAGCAGCAATAGAATGCGCTGCACAAGTGTGCCAACCCTTGCCTGCTGGCATTGCAAGACGATACAGTACGTACTTTATCTCTGATATGCAGTTTGTGGTCGTAATTGTGCATCGTAACCGTTTGAATGTGTAAGGACTTGTGGATATCGTTTAAAAGATTGCAGTCTCACGTACGGAACTTCTGTAGAGTTATTATTGCCGTGTCAGTTGGTGTAATTTTAACTGGAAGTTAGGTAGCAATAAAGCGGCATGATTTAATTTTAAATTATGTAATTTGTCTTTGAAAGCAACAGTACTCGAATTATTAACCGGACATCCCTTGTTTTAATTTCACAGAGGACATCCTGCCGTGTTTATGAACTTGTCACCAATCACTATAGTTCCGTTAGAAACAAACATGATTTTATTCAGGACTGCCTACCTACTTGTGTCATTGTGGAAGGGCCGTCATCAGACCAGCATTACTTTAACTTTAAAATAAGGTGCAAGTGATAATTTGCACTGTATTATACCTTATTTTAAAGTTTTGTAATGGTGGTCTGAGCCGATCCCAATGGCCGCGCTGTCTAAGGCGTAGGTCTGTTGCCGCTTGCTTGCTAGGACTGTGGATTCGAATCCCTCGGGGGACATGGATGTTTGTCTCTTGTGAGTGTATTGTGCTGTCAGGTAGAGGTTTCTGCGTGGGGCTGATCAGTCGTCCACAGGAGTCCTGTCGAGTGTGGTGTGTCTGACTGTAATCGTGAATCCTCGATAGTGGCACACTGGGGGTGGTTGCACCATGGTAAAAATATTGTGGCCTAATGAGGTATAATACAGTGCAAATTATCCTATTTGCACTGTTTTGTACCTTACTTTAAAGTTAATGTAATGGTGGCGTGATGGTGATCATTTTAGAAAGCAATATGTAGTCATTCCTGAATAAAAAATATATATGGTTGTGTCTGACGGAACTGTAGCGATTTGTGTTAAGGACATCCCTTAGTTGCAATGTGTTTTTCGCAATATAATCCGTACGTAGGCCCAGTTCTCGAGAAGTAATATAATGAAGCTTTGGGGATGCGGTAGTTGAAAATAAGTTCAAACATTTTGACATTCAGCCAATCCCAGTGGCCGCGCGGTCGAAGGCGTGTGTCTGCGGCCGCTCGCTGGCCGGGATAGTGGGTTCGAATCCCATTGGCAGCAATGTGCCCAGATGAGTACCGACATGCAAGAGAATAAGAAGTGGCAGGTTTGCACGTGAAATGAAGTTTGGCTTTGGATGTTTAAGATCTCGATGTATAATTTTACTTGTGAGAAACAGTTTAATGGGAACATTCTTCAGAATACACATTAATATTATGTATTGTAACTAATAATCTGCGACACGGACAGAACCCGTCATGTCAAGTAGTGAAGAAGAGCAAGAATTCTTGGTCCACGTGGAATTTGATGGAGTTTTAGAGAAGGATGTTCTTGATAGATCTCCATTATTCTGTAAGGTGATCGGAATCGAAGGAAAGTGACTAGTTAGGCAGATAGGAAATCAGACATTTGCGGGGAATACCATGACATTGTGGGAACAGCACTTTTCTTCAAGGAGGATCCATCACCTGCTGGAAGTGACCCAGTCTTCACAACCATCCTACAACATCAACTCTGTTACGTTTGCACGACTCGCAAAGCATTATGTATGTCAAGGGTATTTTTAAAGAGAAAAGATTCAGTTCATGACGATTCTGGTTTGAATCCAGATGTTGATACTGTTGAGAATTCAGCAGATAAAGATCATGAGGCTGGACCCAATAATGTGCATTTCAGTTATTTAGATAACCTTACAATGGAAGTAGAAGACTGTCCTACACTGCCTACTACTGAGGAGAAAGAAGACTCCATTAGGCCTTCTGAACCAGAACCTGTAGCAGGACCATCATGGATGCCTGATGTACCAGATGATGATGTTAGAGACTTGGAGACATTAATGGAAGCAACTGCGTCCAGGTATGTGACACATGAGGTGTCGAAGCTTGTAGAAAAACAAATCAGAATTACTAGTGACAGCACCTTGAATAGTGCGACATATTCTGATCATGTATCTGACGGTTAGTGATGTGAAACTGTTGTTTAGGGTTTTAGTATAAAACAAAATAATTACCTTTTTATCTCAGTATTTAACCAATTTGATGCACAAAATTTGTGCATCAAGTTGGTTAAATACTGAGATAAATATACTGAGATGCACGGTCAGCAAAAGTCACAAAAAAAAATAAGAATTGCCTTTAAAAAAATCCCGCCGGGGGCATGAATTTTTTCTCTTGTGAGTGTTTTGTGTTGTGAGTTAGAGGTCTCTGTGTCGGGCTGATCACTGGTCCAGAGGAGTCCTACCGAGTGTCGTGCATGTAAGTGTGATCGCGAAGACCCATAAGGGGAGGCTATGACCCGGAATCGATTCGAATGGGGGAGGGGTGAAATTGACATTCAAGTGTCGTGATTTATAATTAATGACTATATACTTCCGTTGCATGTGTCAAAATTTTCCAAATGACTATAACGTCTGCGTGGTTTACGTTCAAGAATAATTAACGATATCGGTGGAGCATAATTCTTCTTTAGATATTACTAGTTCCTAATCTGATGAAGAATTTCTAGCTTTCTGTGAAAACTGTCGATGTGGCTTTCGTAAGCGCTGGGCAGTCTTAACTGTCTTGAGCCAGAAAAATCAACTCCACGCTCCCACAGTTTTCTTTCTTCTGTCCTTTTTTATTATTATTTTCCCGTCTGTGCCTATTCTCCCAAATAAACTTATCCGAGATATTTACTTTTTTACACTCTTTGACCTACAACCTCCAGACATCCATCCGTCCAAAGTTATCTCCCAAAGGATTAATACCTCAATGCGATCCCCTTCCGCCAGCAGCAACAGCCTCAACAAGTCGAGGCTTTTAGCGAAGACAACCATAGACCTACTCGTCACTCGACGGCCACACCCAGTTACAATATACAACATACCCTTTTTACGTTAAAGCTATGCCCTTCGTACGCGAGAGTGGTTTAACTTATGAAGGGACACTGGAGCGAAAGTTTCCATCGTTCGTTAGTTTTCTGGTTTGTTCGTTGGTATTTACTACACATCATTTCGGATTCCAACAGTAAGCGCTGGTTGTGGCCTGAGGAACAATGTGAGAAATGGACGTAGAGACTCGTCCTTTTTTGTAGAGGGTACTAAGCTGGCAATGAGCGGGAGACAGACTGTAGGGGTCAAGACAAATTATGTAGTGGCGTATTAGCATTGATTTTAACTCAAGCGATTTTAAGAGATCTGGTACAAGACCACATAAACTCTTAGAACTATTTCGTTTATAGGCCTTACTAATTATAATAAGGTAGAGTAAAATCCATGCCAGGAGCCAAAGGTCTTTCAGTGTTCAAAACGGGAGTTGAACATCGGTACAGTTGCTACGGTGGGAAACAAAGAACGACTGGTGAGCACAAACTAGTTTATGCTTGGGCACACTGCTGGATCGCTACTTGCTCAGCACCTTACAGGCTCAAAACAGCTATACACTGGCATTTTATTTTATCCTACTCACCGCCTGACACGATTTTGTACTTCAGCATAGCCATCCAGATGTCGGCGACAGCTCTTGTACCGCAACGGGCCTCAATTCTATACCTTTTTGCAATCCGTCTGCTTTCAGTTTTACCTACAAATACAACGGCATCGCTCTTCTTACTTCGCGTATTTCGGTCTTTGCACTTCAAAGTGTCTGGTGACAAGTGTAGTTATTATTTGCTTCATGGTACATACTACTTCTGAGGTACACCCTGCCTTCCTTCCAATGGCACCGGCTTTCATCCCCCGGGGTAAAGTGGCCGGGACGTGAAGCTAACAACTGACACTTGTCTAGTGCCGAGGTTAAGAAAAAAAGTGGCCTTTTTTAAGCTTATGGTTCCATGCATCGTAATTCAATGTTAATAAAAATCCAACCAGATGCCCGATCAGGCCACGTTGCAGGGAAGTAGCTGTACCAATATTATGACCTGTACCGGAGGCTGCGGTTACAGTTTTTAGTACTTCTGATGATGGGTGTTGCGACACCCGAAACATGTAGAGTGACTTTGTAGTAAATAAATATCTGCATACTGTAGCATCTGGTTGGATTTTTATTAACATTAAAAAAGTGGCCCTATGCCCGTACTTCCCCTTATGCTGCCAGTACACATAATTGGCGCATCACATAAAGTATAAAAGTCTGGAGGAAATGGAACTTTTGTTTTAAACGTATTTGAATGTAGTGAATGTGTAACGAATCACTTTTTTATGGTCCGTTGAACGACACTCTTAGTAGCTCAGAGTATATAGTGTTCCGTGCTACGATGATTATTAAGGTAAAAGTACACAGTTATCCTTGTGCACACCACGAAGGCGATTGAGGCAGGTGGTATGACTCCACGCATTACTAACTTTGGCAGTAGTTAGAGGCGAACGGTCAGCTTCACGTCTTGGCCGCAAGAAAGGCCCTTTCTCACCCACTGAACAGGAAGCTTGGTGCGCCCCAGAGCCAGTATGACCCCACCAGAAAAAAAATCTCCTGTCCTTGCCGGGAATCGAAACGCGATTCCTCGGTTGTTCAACCCGTGCCCTAGTCACTATACTGAGCAACTGTACCAGTTGCAACTAAGGTTGTTAGAAGGTAACTAATTAGAATGTGGAACGAGACGGTCTTGGTTCAGTTTAAGGTACTGTTTCGGATTTAGCCTGAAGGGCCTGAGCAAAACCATGAAGATGTCAAAGAGAAAAGCAATTTATACATGTATACATGTAACACTATTCAGCCTGGTGTCTATATTCTAATCCAGTTTGAAATAATACTTGCATAATTGTATCTGAAATAAAATCAGGCCGTTATAACTTAAAAAGTAAGGAAGTATGTATTTGGAAGATACATACTTGTACAGTAGCGTTTCCATTCTACAGCCTCTTCATTGCGAGGTGCAATGTGAAAAATCATTAACAATAAGCAGCCGTGCTCACAGCTAATGCCCGTAGAGACGTGCCAATAATTGCATGGCCGTACTGCAGCTCACGCATTCAGACGCTAGCCTCGTGCTCAGTCCCGGCTTACTTCGTGCCAGATTCGTGACGAAGAAAGTGGCACTGGAGCAGGTCTCTCACCGAGGTCACTCGTTTTGCCCTTGCTGAATGACTGCTGTGTAGCCACTCGTGTCTCACCACCGCCTACTAAAGCGTTAAGTGTCACTGACAGAGCAACACACTTTAACATCCTCGGTTTTGCATAACGTCTTATTCGTCAACACTTGTGTACTACACTGTGTAAGTTACCTTTGGTAGACATAATGTGTGCGCGAATGTTGGTTAATAAATGGTGATACAAAACATGCTCCACGGTCCGTGTGAAATTAGGATGGTGCTGGGATCTGCGACGTACTTGACCGGTTACAGAATAATAAAGAATTTTACGTCAGATTTTAGGCCTCGGCATGTGACAACAGAATTTTATTTTCATGTTTTTGTAGTACCGTTAGGTACACCGTGTCGTAATATGAACAGTCGAAATTGGAATGTGTCTTGTTAATGTTTCTGGGCGTCTTTGACCTACAGTACACATTTCAGTGATCGTGTCTTGTGAGGTCTCGAAGGGCATAAAAATATCGGGTATTGTGCATTTACAAAATGACTTTTAATGTTTTAACACTGTTCGAATTACAGACAGAGCCCCAGCGGAATGCTGTGTTACAGTGAAGTCCTAGGAGACTGTAGAAGTTGACATTGTCTTCGTATTGTTATTTTTGAACACATGGCCATTCACACAAATTTTCTAGAAGAAAAGAAAGGAAACAAAAAGAAAAAGAAATGGTGTTTATAAGCATTCCGTCTTTCATATGTACTTAGTGCAAATATGTATTGATATAAAAAGGTAAAGTGATCCCGTTACAGGCCCGGTGTGGCTCAGAGGGTGGGTAGAGGTATAGCTGTACTCTTTCATTACCGCGGCACTAGAAGGGGGTGAGTGTTCGGTAGCACGCCCCGGACGCGCACTTTACCCCCTGGAAAGTCCCGGTACCCATTTTACAGGAGGTTGGGTGGGCCCCAGGGCCGGTCTGGACGGCCGGAAATTCTCGTCCCCACCGGGATTCGATCCCGTACCGTCCAGCCCGTAGCTCAGTCGCTACACCGACTGAGCTACTCGGCCCACATGTATTATCATAAAATGATAAAAATCACCCTCATTGCGAGGGCCATTGTGCTTTTCATAATAATAGAATTCTTCGAAGGGTCGAATGGGTCTAAATATCAAATTTGATATATTATACTACGATTTTTTGCGGCTTTACCATTTTAAACAAAAGGCCAGTAACATTGTTCGCAACCGCTATTACGTTATCATGTTTTCAATGAAGTTCTATTCTGTAGACGTGTTGTTATTTTATATTACGATAATAATAATAATAATAATAATAATAAATTACCCTTCACAGCACCGCGTGCATCACGCATTGTTCCCGTTATATACAGCAGAATTTCCACGTCCATGGCACGGGAACGTATCACCGCGCAAACAGACTCCTGAGCACGTTAGAGAGCAGATTTGGAAGACTCCGAACAACTTCGGATGTGCTGGGGCACTAAAATTCTTGCCTCTGCCGGGAAACCAAATCCTGTTGCCAGCCCCAACACATTTCGGATCCCTTGTAAAGTCTTACTAATCTGTGGATCTTCTCCTCCAGAATTGTCTCAGCCCAAGGGCCACGTAGGCTCAGCTCAAAGGACAATGTTTACAGATAGTTCATCACATATATCTACAAATAAAAACATGCTTCAACTCTGAAACCCTTTATTAAATCAATGCTATAAGTTGTTACACAAACAGTAAATTCCTTAGCAGCAAAGAAAATAAAATGAATATTATGAAAACCCCCGTATGAAGAGAACTTATTGTACTGTACCGTGTAGAATCTACTCCAATCACGGATCCCTTAGGCAAAACTCGTGGAACCCCACGGGTCCTCGGGAACTCCCGGCTGAAAAACGCTGATTTAAAGGGTTTCAGGAGTTGTTCGGAGATGCGGTGTAATGTAGTTTGGTAGAGAGCTACATACGTGTCAGAGGAACATTCAGGGTTGTTTGCTCGACAAAAAGCGAAGAACTTTCTGTTTATTCAAAGAACTGAGCGGAAAGGAAATTAACATTGTTTTGCCTTCAGATAAGTTTCTTAGCAGCAGCAATTTATTTCAAAAAGTTCGGCTCGTAGCTTCGTCCTGCTGACTGTACGTACGTCACTGTTATGTAATCACGCACCACTACTCGGCACCTGTTAAACCTTGATGGGCTCTGCCCTTTTGTCGCTATTCATGTTTCTAGATCCACAGAATAACGTAACGGTGTGTTGAATATTTCAAACAAATGTAACAAAGAACTCACAATGCAAATTCCCTGTAGCGCAATCCAACGCTTTTATGATCTAACAAATAAACATAACACGATATTCCGGTTAATAAAACGTGGGTCAGTGATGAAGGACTCAACGTACAGGGGCCTGTAAATTGAAATAGCTTCAAATTCAGGCAGTTTGCACTATGTACATAGTTTAAATAACTTTAATTACTCGCCATTTGCTTTGAAGACAGAAAATGAAGCTGCGTAAAATGTATTGTTTTCAGAGCCGTATTTGAAATCGATTTTAATCTTTCTGCAGTTGTTTCATTTTGTGTTAGTAAATTCTTTCTTTGAAAAATCAATATCCGTTTTAAAACGTATATTGGTTAAAAAAATTCCCCACTGAATCCCTCTACATGACGAGGCTATGCTTGTTCTGTAGCTCTTATCACCATTGTGCAGTGTTTGTCCATAAAATTCCACGTTATAGCTGAATGGAGAATCAGTCGTCTCTTTTTGTATCCAAACATTGTAGGCCCACATATCTGTTGTGTGCTGGATCGGTTAAATGATTTGAACGAAGCTCAATGCCAGTCCGTACACAACTGGAGGATCATTGCTACGGTACATAATTTTCTAAATGTCTTATGTGAACAATATTAAATTGGGGTGTACCTGAGGTAAAGCGGGCCAAATTATTCACTTCAATGGACCTGTCGTATTTCTTGCTGTCTTAGATTTAGCAAAAAGTAGCATTTAATTTACAATGATTCTTCTTTCATTTTCGTCAATGAGGGATTTCTGGTGGACGAAATGGCACTAAGGTTTTTCTCCGAGTACTTCCGAGTCCTCCTCTCTGTATCATTCCACGGATGCTATGCATATTAGCAGTTGACAGCGTCGTTAAATAACACGCTTAAAAATGAATCTGTACTGTTTGTATATAACAAATTGAATGTCTTGACATTTGTAGACCTAAATTCTTTATGCACTTAGATGTGCGTATTTCTTTCAAAATGCCTGTATGAAGTAATAACTGAAGAATAATAACCAACTAGATGCTACTTTTTATTTTATTGTACTTCTTATAGGCTCAACATGTTTCGGGCACTACTATGCCCATCATCAGGAGCTCGCGACTATAATGTTGATTACCACATTGGTCGTTTCTTTCTGTAAATATGGAGGGGGTAGCGTTAATGTAAACTTATGGTTCTTAGTGGTGTATGTTCGGTGTGAAGTTCTTTGTCGCTTGGTTGTAGCTGGTAACATGTTTCTATTAATATTAATAGTTGTGATCCTTTATGTGTGGTGACCGTAGTGTTCTTTTGTGTGTAGTGTGTTTCATTAGTGGACTGGTAATTCGATGTGTTGTTAGTGTTAATTAGCATTGTGAATCTGAAATTATACATACCTTGGTTTGCTGTAGGTTGAAGGTTAGTTGAAGTTAGGCTGGAGTAGTGTCCGGGCTGCAGGCTAAAGCACAACTGGTCTTCTTCAGTTATCACAATGATGCAAGGTCCAAAAAACATCAAACTGTATGAAGTAATTTATAAAATCATGCACAAATCCGCACTTATATCTACTGTACTGTAATCTCCAAGCAATTACCCACAATTATTACAACCCTTTGAGATGTCCTTTTGACCAGCCGTGTAGGGAATGCATACACACTTGTAAACTGCAACATGACGTGCACATTAATGGTTAACAATATCAAAATAATGCAACCTTCAACTAAATATTAAAGACTTGCGAAATTTGCTTTCTAGCTTTACTGACTTAAGATTTGTATGGTATGTCGGTATAGCGACCTGCTACGGGCTGGACGCTCCGGGGTTCGAACCCCGATGGGGGTAGGATATTTGGCTCCTTCATTCTCATTCAACCGGCCTTGTCGTACACCCAGCTTCTATTTACAAAGAGTACTAGGGTTATTTGCGTGCATGAAGCGGCCGGGGCCTGGCGTTGACTACCCATCACTCTCTAGCGCCGAGGTTAGGAATGCGTCGGGTTATACTTATGTTCCACCTCTGGGGAGACCTTTACATGACGTAAGAGTACGGAGGGACTGTATAAGTTGAAATGTTGCTTCTCCAATATCAATTTATTACATCAGTTTGTTGAATGTTGTTATGTGGTATATTTTTAATTGTCCGATGTAACCTCTATTTGATATGCATGATTCTGATGCTGGCTCTACTTTCGTCGTCATGTGAGAGTCTTATAATTAAGAGCAGTGTGTCACTTAATGCCAATTTACCTGCAGACATGACGTGGTGGCAGTGAAAAGGGGCGCAGTGACTGCGATTTGTGAGTTTAAGCAATTGCGTCACAACCCGTATTTTGTTCTGCAAGAAGTTTGATTCGCCTGTTGTCGCGATAGACTGTGAACATTGAAAGGCAGTCACTGCGCCATGGAATTTGGTGCACAGAGAGCAGTATTGTATTATCACAATGATAATGGATTGTTGGTTCAGATGACATAGGAGCATGAGTGTACAGGCTAAATTGTTGCGGTAATCTACAAGGCAAATATGGGACTGAACATTAAATGGTTCTCTGTTATCATCAGCCACAACTTGAAACTATATGTACTTAACTGTCTGTGAATATAGGGCACGTTTGCTTTATAAAAATGCTGCGATTTGAGTTCTTTTCCCACCTGCTGGACTGTGTTTGATCTGAAGACTGTCATAAATTTAACGATATTTCCGTAACTCTACCCTCAGTACAGTTCAGCGCCTTGTAAACCGTATTGTCACCACTGGATTACAAGATGTATGTAGAACAACAGGCCATTATTTGTATGGTGGATCAGAATTGCATTCACGAATCAATTAAGGGCATATTAGACTGGGCAGATACCTGATGCTACCAGTTCAGAATGTCTGCTATCTGAGAACGCAAAACTTAAAATATACGAAAGTATATATATATATATATATATTTTTTGTATAGGTGTAAAATTGTGTCTGTCGCATTGAGGGAAGACAACTTTAGTATTCGAAAGTGTTCTGCAATGGGCTTCTGTAAGAAGGTTTGTTTGCCTGGGAGAAAGGGAGCGACAGAAATCTAGAGAAATTACATGACGAAGAACTTCATGACCTGTAGCCCACGCCAACAAATGTTAGACTGGTCAAATGAAGGAGGGTGAGACGGGCGGCTCCTGTAGTACGCATGGGGAGTAATGTAAACGTACTGGATTTTAGTGGGAAAGAAACCTCTTTGAAAATTGAGACGTAGATGGGAGGATGATATTAAAATTGGTGTTCAAGGAATAGGATGGGAGGGTGCTGACTGCACTGATGTGGTTCAGGATAGGAAACAGTGGCTGACACTTGCGAACGCGGGAATTAACCTTCGGTTCCACAAAATGCAGGGAATTTCTTGACTAGCTCCATGGAGTCAGTTTGTCATGTGTCTGAACTGTCCATGCAGAATCGCTGAGAGCAGTTTCCATCACGGGGATCTTTGTACAGCCCGTTACAATCCCATTATCTTAACAGAGTATCCTGTTGCTTGTTAAGTTGTGTGGCTTGTTTCTTTCTTCTGTGCTTTCCTCTCTGTGTCTTAATTTCCGCGTATTTTTTCATCTTCTCCTTCCATTTGTACCTTCTTCTTAATATCTGTGGCACTAGAGTTAGTTCTTGCATTATGATTGCATCGCGACAAAAGATACGACTTTATATCAGCTATGAAGACTCAGCTCAGAGTCGTGCCCCGATGAGGAATGAACCCGGCGACCCCAGCATGCCAGGCTGTCTGTGTTTTCGCCTTAAACCCGACATCTGAATCTGTTGGGAGTGTAGGAGTTCATTTGGAACTGTCTTCTGCCATAGAAACCGACCGTTGTGATTTCTATGGCGAACAAAATTCCATTCAGGCAAACCATCGGCATTCTTCTCTATGTCACTCAGTCCGATTCGTGAGTTATTTTGTGACTTTATATCTGTGTGGTTATTTATTTTGGTACTTGATTAGGCGGAACAGTGAAGATAGCGAATGAAATGGAACGAGTAAGGAGGAGATTGTCCTACCCGATCACCTGTGCACCTCATTTTCCACTAAGAAGTCGCTGCAGTGAGAACGTTGTCGTTTAACAGCCCACGAAAGTAATATACTTGCAAAATTCCTCTTGTCAAACTTGTCGGACTTAAATAAAACTATCCCACGCCTAACACATCTCAGCTTCAGCCAAATCGGTTTTCCAACTGAATACAGTCTCAATGATAAGAACACAGGCACAAGCTTTTTTAGTTTATTTGGAGTACAACAAATTACAAAACATTAGTAACTGACCAACTTAATGCGCAAATTCTTATTTTATAATAAGCTTGTTATATTCCTCTACATCAGGGTTTTTCAACCCTTGTGAGACCGCGGCCCGGTAAATTCTCTTTTTATAAGACGAGAGCCCGGTCCCAACAGATTTACTCGTCAGTACCTTTCCAATTTTTTTTAAGTTCATACATTAAACTAACATAAGTATTAATAATTAATTATGGCATAATCATAAAGAGTATTAGTACACTTGTGTGTACGGTGTGGCATATTGACAAATATAAAATCACATTTAAATTAGTTACCAATTCCAGGAGAATCTCTTGCGGTCCGGTATAATTGATGCCAGGGCCCGGTACCGGGCCGCGGCCCGGCGATTGGGGAACACTACTCTACATGTTTCGAGCACTGTGTGCTCATCATCAGGAGGTCAAAATTGTATTACACAGCATCTGGTTTCGTCACACTCAGTAGGTAGCCGTCCCGTGCACAGGTACACCGGACGGCCGCCTACAGGTGTGACGAAACCAGATGCTGTGTAATACAATTTTACCTCCTGATGATGAGCACAACAGCGCTCTAAACATGTAGAGGAATATAACAAACCTATTATAAAAAAGAATTTGTGCATTAAATTGGTCAATTACTAAGATCATACTGAGATTAACGGTCAGCCAAACGTCGAATTACAAAACGTTTTAGGGGTTTCAAGTGTGGGGGTCCTCTGAATGATGCTTCTAGCGCCCGTAACAAAACACACGCAGCAGACTGACCTCATATACGTTATTATTACTCATGGAGGTCGACTACTGTCGTCGTCTGCGTGAACAGTGAGGTATTAGACCTACTAAACGCGTGTCTATTCATTTTCTGCATTACACAAGCGAGGACAGCCATTGTAACGCCATATAGTAAGGTGTGACGTCATGGTCACAAAATTCACATGGTGTACAATGACTGTATTACCTGGTCGTACATAAGATCGTTGACTCCACATAGCGGACTAAACACAGTATATAATGTAAATTACATATTTTTGACATTTTAGTGTTCACAGTCAGTTTCCATAACGGCATAAAATGGAGGGTTTCGCTCATCCAGCATGGTCATGCTGCGTTATTGTTTTCCTACTCTGTGGCAATCGTGGACACTCTAAACTTTCACGTAGATCAAGATAATAGAGGAGCAGAATGTGGAACGCGAATACCGCTTGCTGAAACGATGCGAGTTCGTAAAGGCATACTGTTGCTTACTGGATTCACAATGTACAGAAAGTTGCAACACAAGTATCATGTGCACATTCAAAATGAAATAAAGAATTGTAATTATTTATGCTTATGTGTTGGGCGTTGATAAAGACAGCATATTTTCTGTAAAAGGCTTATTAAATATTATTGTATTCTTTATACATATTCTTCTTTAATAGTGTCCGGAAGCACGCTGGCTGTCACGGGATGTCCCGGTGGTTGTGGCTGTAGCCTTTCTATCCGATAAAGCTGCGGTGCCCAGTGACACGATAAGAGGCTCACCCTCCCTTTCAATTTATAGCTTGGCTATACAGAGTAGGAAAAAGCAAAATTAGGTAAAATTGTCCCTGGGCGTAAATAAGCACTGCCCCGTGAAGATATGTGAGAGAATGGAGATACAACTCCACACTTTCCTAACCCC
>Ga0136643_10005218_pt1 | contig 18226 bp, 10 predicted proteins | sample TergutLab28metaG_FD_96883 | JGI IMG/M metagenome (GOLD analysis project Ga0136643, IMG submission 96883) | Labiotermes labralis P1 segment gut microbial communities from Petit-Saut dam, French Guiana - Lab288 P1 (version 3) (version 3) | ecosystem: Host-associated > Arthropoda: Insects >...
CAAACTTGATGCACAAAATTTGTTTCACAATAAGTTTTATTTCATGTCTCTACATGTTTCGAGAGCATGTGCTCATAATCAGGAGGTCAAAATTGCATTACACAGCCTCTGGTACCAACACACCTATAAGTATGATGATTACTGAGGCTGTGGAATGCAATTTTGACCTCCTGATGATGAACACATGCGCTCGATACATGTAGAGACATGAAATAATCTTATTGTAAAACAAAAATTTTGTGCATCAAGTTGGTTAATTACTGAGATAAATAAACGGATTTTATTGTTTATATATTGTGTATTTGTTTGTCTAAATAATAAATTACGCAAAACGCACAGTACATATATCACGATATCACCTATATGGTATTCAGTAACTCGCTGATAGTGTAAATTATGGGACCAAAACTGGCCTTTTACTGTTTTCAATATAGGATTAATCAACAACTTCATTTACGAGAACATATGTCCGTAAATCTCTTTCTATGTGCTTTCTCTTCGTTTTCTAATATTCCCAATTCTGTCTCTTTCCTCCTCATAATTTGTGTATAATATAGGTGTCACACGAACTCGCTGAGTCCAGTACTATACAAAATGTGAAAGACTTAAGCTCAGTCACTGGATAAAATAATTTTGTCCAAGCTTTTCCCTACTCGCCGATGAGTATCAGATTTAAAATGTCGAGGATTCAACTTTTATTCGTAAGCACCAGGCCCACAAATCCGTCCGTGGGATATATATTTCATGTTTACGCATGCAAGGGTTTTCTCCATATTTTGTAAATTTTTCATCAATGACTGGTAAATGATCCCCATCCCACCAACGCGCACACATGAAACTTTATTTAACTCTGCAAACGACAAAAAAAGTACTTTCTATCCGATATTAAAATATTCAGTGTGTAGGTTTATACCGCCTACGTCAAAGAATGTTATGTGAAACTTTTAACGAAGCTCTTTCTGTTCTTAGTGAGTGAATAACACCAAGAAATTGGTCACATAAGATAGTGTGCAAAGACGAAAAAATTCCTAGAAAAGACTTTGGACAGGCGCTCAACCCCCAGGCACTCTACTGTACTGAGTTGTGTAGATAGCTCAACACTGCGGCGAATTCATTTGTTATGGCTAAGGATTACTTGGCAGAAGGGGAAATGCTGGCTCTCAAATTTAAGATTGCGCTCCCGAAAACAACCATTGCAGTACTGAATAGGTTTTTCTGCTACATGGCATCATACCTTAAGAAAGAGCAATATTAATTTTCACCGCCATGAAAACCACGATTTTCTTCACTTTAATTACATGCAATATATCAACCAACATAAGGTACTTTAGAGTGTTGACTTTAAATTTTGCATACTCAGAATAAGAAATAAGTGAGAAGGTCGTGTGTAGAAAAATACTGGATATATTTGTACAGAAATGTGTCTGAAACAGCTTTATCCTGATTAGTTAATTTAACTATAGAAAACCAATTTAATACATTTCAATTAGATCAGAAGATACTACTTCTACTGAGCACAGACCTTCTTCAAAAGCTAATGGTTGCTCAGTTGGTCAAGAATTTCTCCCCATCTTAGAGACACAGAATGTTCACTAACATGTTTAAAAAAATGTCCAGTTGTAACTATCTTGAGCAAATCATCCTCCCAACCGATTTATTTAAGGTCCACTTTAAACATTGCTCTCCCATCTACGACTAGGTCCTCCAAATGCACTCTTTGTCTCAAGTTTCCCAAAATGAAACCAACTCTTCTCCCGAATAAAATTTAGTGATTTGTACACATTGTGAATCTCCTCTTTACGCAATCCCAACACCCAAACGACGTTCCCAAAGCCGTCTCTTCCATATCAAAATATGTTAAGTTTTTGCGGTGAGTATTTCTGAGCCACCTCGAGAACCCCGCGTTGGAGGACCACTGCTTCTTGGTCGTCCGCCACTGTTCAATCAATACACTTGACGCTGCCCTCCATCTCTTGAGGCCGCGTTCTACATTCGCAACCTGGCGGCGCGCAATGTCGTGGTAAAAGCCTACTTATAAGATGACATTCGATTTAAAAATAACAGCTCAGCTCCTAGTATGTCCAGAAGAATGGAGAGAAGTTCTATACTAAATAAGTAATATATGTTTTGGAAAGGAGTCCTCTTTATCCTATCTAACTTTCAATGATTAAAGCTAGTCGTATTACAGGCTTTAACAGACACTTAGGCTTAGAGAAATTTGAAGATTCTAGAATTGCTAGATAATAGACACATGAAGGTAGCAATGTTTCATCCCGACACATCGGCCAACTATACCCGCAGCATACATCCATGGTACTATTTTTTTATAGGACGAGTCGCCCCCAAGGCCATAGTGCGGCGGAAAGGATTAAGGAAATAAAAAAAAAAACCACATCGGGATTTAAACCCTCGATCTTCCGACTTGTAACGCACCTGACAACCTCAATCAAACATTTAGGAGATGGAGTTAAATTCCAAAAGTATCTCTTGAATGCCAGAGTTTCTGTGGCTTGGCGGCGATATTAACTCGTAAATTGCTACAAGCGAAACATAACAGAGGCAAAATATGGCATACTAGGCCATATGCCAATACATTTTATAGATAAGAATACGGCATTATAGGGCAATGAAGGCTCACAATTAAAACAGTGACACTTTTATCTGTTTCGGAAACATATTAACAGATCATATGCAAGTAGATATCAATTCAGAGATGCTTGCTAAAATTCGGATAAGAATATAGTGTCTACCGTCTGTTAAATAAACGTGTAAAGAAGAAACATAAAAACTGTTTATTTGTCTTTAATGATTGTGAATCTTGGTCTGTCATAATAAGAGAGGCACACAGACTAAGGATGTCTGAGAGATGAAAACATTTTGAACTGTAGGGGAAGGAGATAGAGGAGATTGTAATAAATAGCAAAGATAATAATTCGGGTTCTTCGCGAATATTATTGAGATGATAAAGTGAAGTAAAATGATACTGGCCGATAAAGGGAAGGTAGCGATGTATATAATTACATTTTCGGTGACTTTGAAAAGAGAGTACTTGGGAGACATAGGCGTAGACGATTGGATAAAATCACCAAATCTAGTTTAAATAAATGTACACGGACTGTTTACACATGATTTCTATGCTTCAGGATAAGGACCAGTGGCAGGCATTTCTGAACATTTTCATAAATATTTATGTTCCATAAAACTCGTTTTTTTAAGCGCTTAGCACTTGTTAGTTTATCAAGTAGGACTGTATTCTCTATAGTTAATTCTAATTTATTTTACATATCTTAACCCTTATCCTGCTAACGTAGAGAATATGGTGAGCTCCTAGGATTGCCAGCAAATGGCAGATGGGTTGTAACCCGGCGTTTAAAGTTTTAATATATGCTTGAATTTAATGACAGCACATAAAGGTTTTTTGATCATGGGAGCCAATAAATGAAGGGTAAGTGATTGGACAGACACGTAACATACTTCCTTATGCAGGTGTAGACACTGACTATTAAAGGAAGTGACAATAAACTTTTGGTGTAACTGGTGATGATATATTTATTACTTATAGAAAACATACTTTCATGCAAAAATATCAACCAGAAATTTTATGAATCCGGTCGTATATAAGACTCTCGTCTTCTGGTAGGTTATGTGTTAGGAAGACCGGACGATCGATAGCTGCTAGGAAGGAGGCGAACACAGTGACAAAAAGTCTACAGAATGAGAATTCAGGCTTTCCCAAATGCAGCTAACACGGATTACACTCTCGCAGTAAGTTGGGTAAAAAGTGACATCCGCACGGTAATATTCTTCCCAAAACACTGCAGGAATTACATTTGACAAAACGTCTGTTCGGATTTAACGCATCTGATAGCTGCAAGCTTGAAATCAGATAGACTGTGCATCTGACTATCTCATGAAGGGATCTGTTACTTCCAGCAGCTGAGGTACACGGATTTCAAGTTTTAGGAGACAATGGTAGGAAACTTACATTATATTCTGAAACTTCTGACGATATCACATGCGTGCACTTGAAATTATGATTCGTCAGCATATTATATTGGTGTTTTCACTTAAACAACTACACAAAATCCGACAAAATATGGACACTTTTAACTGTTTGAACGCCGAGTTGAATCCCATCTGCCATTTTCTGGCATTAGTAGTAGCTCACCTTATTCTCCACATTAGCGAGGTAAGGATTAATAAAAATTACGTCAGAGACAAAAACGACAAAGGAAGAGCTAACGATATTCCACGTATGGTAAATTATGTCTGTTGTTAAGGTATATAGACAACATATCCTATACTACGTAATTAAAATACTCGTATTATCAGTGCTTTGCTTGAACAAATTTCGCACATAGAGAAAATCAGAGCGACGGCTTCCGGAGTGTTGTGAACTGTGAACAATTTCTGTCTTGTAATATACCTAATCCACAGAGAGTCCTTTTTCTTTTCTCTTCCGTTCTAGTTTACCGACACAAGTTCATATTCACTGCTACTCTCGAAGATTCACACAACATATTCCGTGCATAAGGCTCTCTGGGTCTCGTCAACGTGACATTATTAGGCGCTGACTGCAATTTGATATCCCGAGCTCAAAATTAAGAAATTTATTTCGCAGCTCTGTGCTTTGGACACATAAATTAGAGCGGTTGCTACATGAAACACATATCGTAATGCTTATTTACACCATCGAACAGAGTCCTTCTTGAGAAGCTAACTGTTTTTCAGCTAGTTCAGAAATTCCTGCATTTTATGAAACCGGAAGTTTCATCACCGCATTCATAAGTGCCCGCCAACTCTTCCTATTTTAGGCCAGCTCAAAGTCCATATGCTCACAACCCAATTCCTAATGATCCATCTTCGTATTACCTTCCCATCTATGCCTGGGTCTCCCCAGTGGTCTCCTTCCTTCAGGTTTCCCCACTAAAAGCCTGTATACGACTCTTCCCTCCCCCATACGCACTACATTCACCGCCCATCTCATTTTTCTCGATTTTATCACCCTCACAATATTGGGTGAGGAGTACACATCACTGTTCTCTTCAATATATAGTTTTCTCCATTCTCCTGTTACCTCGAGAATCTTAGGTACTCTCCTCAACACTCTGTTCTCAAACACCCTCAGCCTACGTACCTCCCTCAACGTGAGCGACCACGTTTAACACCCATACAAAACAACAGGCAAAATTATAGTTCTGTGTATCTTAGTTTTTAAATTTTTAGATAGCAATCTTCAAGACAAAAGATTCTGCACCAAATGATAACAAAAATTCCCTAAATTTAATACGCTCTTAATTTTTTCCTGAATAGAATTTTGATTTGTTGAGGTTGTTCCCAAATATTTGAACTCCTCCACCCTTTCAAAGGAACTATTATCAATATTCATACTGTGACTTAGTCCTGAGTTCTGATCTCGAGACATGACCATGTACTGAGTGCCTCTGAGGTTGAGTCGGCTATTGAAAAGCTAAAAAGTCTTAAATTACCAGTTATTGATCAAATACCTGCAAAAACTGATTAAATTGGGGTAGAACAATTCGTTGTGAGATTCATAAACTTACTGTTTCTCTTTGGAATGTGGAGGAATTGTCTGAGGAGTGGAAGGAGTCGATAGTTGTGCCTATCTATAAGAAGGGCGATAATACAGATTGTAGTAATTACATAGGCATATCAGTTTGCCAACTGTGTAAAAATTTTTTCAAACATTCTTCTCTAAAAGTTAACTCCATATGCAGAGGAAATTAATTGTGATCGTCAATGTGAATTTCGACGCAACAGGTCAACTACTAATCTTATATTTTAAATTCGTCAAATACTTGAGAAAAAATGGGAATACAATGAAGCAGTGCATCAGCTCTTTATAGACTTCAAGAAGGATTATGATTTAGTTTGGAGGGAGGTCTTATATAATATAATATTCTTACAGAGTTTGGTATCCCCATGAAACTGGTAAGGCTAATAAAAACGTATTTGAATGAAATCTATAGCAGAGTCCGTGTAGGCAAGCAATTTTTTGACATGTTTCCTATTTGGAATGGTTTGAAACGTATCGTAAAATCCAACAAAACTGTAAAGGTGCACAGTAACAGTCTACAGTAGCGCTGTTACGCTTGAAGGAGGATCGCACTTTAATCTGATCCTCGCAACTAAATCTTCTGTTTGAATTCAATGGTTAAGACGTAATATTCCATTTTAGTGGACAAGTAGTAACCTCACTGAAGATAACTGTCTCCTGTGATATGATGTGGTCTGATAAATATTTCTTAAGGTTAACCCCGAAGATGAAAGTAGTATATCCCTAGAAACGCAGTTAATTTCTACCTAAATACAAAGCGTCGCATTTCAGGAAACTACAATCTACATAATCGTATTCGTGAGAGCCATTGATCTCGCGTAATACATTGAGTGTTATTGGTTATGTATTACGTTGGATGAAAAGGCTCAAAGTAATGTAGGCTAGCGATTTAATACATGGGCAGCATCAGGGATTACGTTCGCTGTGATTACAAATAATGAAATGAAATTAAATACTCGGCTACATAACGTTATCTGGCAGTGAATCTAAACTTAAACCCAAATGTAACAACAATTATGACCGGCGATGAAAATATTCGATCTTACTTGCATCGATTAAAAATCATAGGAAGTCCAGAGTGCCCATGCAAACACGGCACACAAAGAGTAGACCATTTAATATTCCAGTGCAAAAGGCTATAGAACGAAAGAGTAATTCTGAAGAACAGCTTACATAAAGTAGGCAACTAGCCAGTGAGTAAAAGTGAACTAACCAATAGGAATCTGAAGAAATTAATTAGATACATAAACTCAATGGACCTTGAAAAGATAAATCATTTTAACTAACAGGTTTAATGAGCACTAACAACAGAATTGTAAGATTACAATAGCATGTAGTATTGCTTACTGTAATGAAGCATGCTGAGGATTTAATAAAAAAATATCTTATATAATTACTCTCTAAATTCATATTTTAAAAGAGTGGTTTGCCGCGTTTAGACATACAAGATAGATCGGAATATAAAACAAGTCGTGGACAGTCCAACTGTAGAAGTGGGCGAGATGCTAACAACTTCTCGTAGTGAAAGAAAAGAAAACCTATCACTTACGAAACTCTTTACTGTGCTGCGGACTTGAACTGATTCTTTGGAACGTTGACTGACAGTATAAATACAGGCGCGGGTAGCTACAGTCAGCGTACTGAATAATACAGAAGTATAGATTAGATTTGTCTGGAGTACAGGTGATCAGGTGAGACAAGGAAGGCACTGATCTAGCAGAGACCTATATTTTGTTCTGTGGAAAATGAAATGAAAACCATCAGTTCGGGACAGAACAATTTGAAAAGATGTCACGTGTAACTAACTAGCAGCGTGGAGCACAGTCCCGCCTGATAAGCTAACAAATTCTCTTCTACTTAAAAAAGTCCCGCATTTAAAGGAACCCGAAAGTTAATTACCGCATTGACAAGCAACCGCCACCAGTCCCTGCCCTGAGCCAGAGTAATCCAATCCATGCGTTCCCATACACTTTTTAACACGATGTCATATATGTAGTGTTAAAAGTCGATGGTTTAAAATTATTTTTCTGAATGCGCATGCCTCAACCGAGGATATAAATGGTGCTTAAAAGAAGAGATTCAGTGAGGAACTAGAGTAGGCATTTGATCAGTTCCCTTGCTGTCATGAAAATACTCTATTCGGGGATTTTAAGGGAAAAGTGTGGACAGAAATTATTTTCAAATATACGAACGGGCGTGAGAGTTTGCATGAAAATGGAAACGACAATTGTGTTAGAGTAGTCAGATTTCCCACACGAAAGTTCTGATTGTGATGAGCACAATGTTCCCGTATCGATAAATTCATAAATATTCTCAGACTACTCTCGATGGAAAAATACATAATCAGATTGATCACATTTTGAGAGATAGGAGATGATAATCAAAAATACTAGATATTCAGTTCTTCAGGGAAACTGACTGTGATACTCATCAATAGTTGTTTGTTGCAAAAATTAGAGATATTTTGTCATTAAGTGAGCTAGAATCGAGCAACTTTGTTATGAAGAGATTAAATTTCAAGAGGTTAAAAGACATGGAAGTCAGGGAACAAAACCAGATTAAGTTCCAGAATAGGTTTGCAGCTATGGATAGCGTAGATGTTAGCGTAGACATAAATAGTGTTTCTGAAAGTATTAGGCAGAATATCAAACACTCGGCCAAACAAAATATCAAATATGATTAGATAAAGGATGTTAAAAGTGTGTAGAGCATGAAGGCAGGCTAAATTTCGGTGGTTACAGGATACAAGAAAATTGAATGCGGATAATGTGAACAATATAAGATATGAAATATTTCATTAAATGCACAGTGTAACTGAAAGTAAAATACATATCTTGTAACAAAGAGTAAAAACAGGATTCCTAAAGTATTGTACAAAGAAGATCTTCATGAATTTTACCCCTCACCAAACATACAGCAGGTGACAAATCAAGAGGAATGAGATGGACGTGTCATATGGGATGTATGCGGAAGCAGAGAGGTGTATATAGGGTTTTGGTAGGCAAACGTGGCCGAAAGAGAAAACATGGAAGACCTAGGTACTGAAGGCAAAGATAAAGTTTAAAGTAATTCTTCAGCAAATCGGTTAGGTGGGTGACTGGATCACGATAGTTCCAACTAGCGAGCTCTTACGAACTCGATAATAAACTTTAGACTTTCCTAAAATTGTGTCAATTTTTTGACTAACCGAGGAACTATTAGTGTCTGAATAAGAACACTGTCCCATGAATTTAGGTAGCTGGTGAAGGAGAGACATATTAAAAGCATAAAACAAATCTGACTTCTAAGAAGTTTGATCGCAACCCAGGATTTATTTTGTTAACCACCAGCGCAGATTAGAATTTTCGGAAGGTCGCTTTTTCAATAATCGTATTCTGTAATATGTCCCTGATATTATTTTATCCAAAACTGAGAAAACGTACCACATCTTAATTCCTTCCTTTCTACAATTTTTACCCCAAACCTTTGGCCCAGATAAATATTTGGAACAGTTATATTTGCATATACGCACAAAAGAGTGTAAATACAAGAATTAAATTAACGTAAAATATTACGTTTTGAATAGAATATAAGATGACTTGAAAGTGTTTCCTACAGTTGTCCGATGTGATTCTGATGGTCGTTCTTTCAGTGGTCCACTCACTATGTGATAACAATAAATTTCAACAATATAAATACATGATGTGATTTGTGTTTATTTTAAAGTCAGCTATTCCACACGTTCCGGCCAGCCGCCATCCTCGGGGATTTTTACTGGTATTGTTTTGCGGGCACAGAAAAACTGAAAGAGCAGCTTTAAGAAGTGCTCCACAATGATATGAATGGATAAGACTAAGAATCCATTTTACTCCCACAGTTCATTCATGTGCTTCGTATAATTAGCACATTAAAAATATTGTTCCCTAAACATCAACCACAAAGGTTGCGAGGTAAAGTCTTGTACTCTGAATTAAAAACTGAATTTTTTTATTTATCTCAGTAATTAACCAACTTGATGCACAAATTTTTTGTTTTACAATAAGTTTATTTCACGCCTCTACATGTTTCGAGCACCATGTGTTCATCATAAGAAGGTTAAAATTGTATTATACAGCTTCTGGTGTCATCACACTGAAACGTGAGTGGTCTAAAATTACTAAAATACAATTTTATAAATATGAGCAAATAGTAGTAAAACTAGAAAAAACTATAGAATTGTATTTTAGTAATTTTAGACCACTCACTTATTGTAAAACAAAAAAAAAATGTGCATCAAGTTGGTTAATTACTGAGGTAAATATACTGAGATGCACGGTTAGCAAAACATAAAGAAAACTGAATTTTTATAGTATAATTTGGGGAAATTTCCTCATTCATTAACCAGTTACTCTCTACTTTCCGCCACAGATTAAACAAATCTGTGCAACAGAACGCATTTATTTTAAACCACTTCGTCTTCTCCTTCTTCAGTGTGTATAGGTTAGGCTTTCCGGCTGGTTCTGCAAGAAGGTCAATTGAGGGCCGAAGCCAGAAAGTCATCAAGCTTACGCCTTACGTTTCCTCATATACAATACTTACAACATGTTAGAGTAGGTATTGGAAATTACCATCTTTATTTCTGAAGAAAACTTGACACGTGGTTAAAAAATTATTAAATTTTAAAAGTCAGTTTCTAGAAACTGTCAATATTGCACGCCTGATGAAACAGTCGTTGCATGAATCACATATTGACAGTACTATCGTCGCGCTTACGCTTACACTGGATCACGGTCATCACACGGTCCAGTTTAATCGGCTGTTTGACAGATATATAATGCAGAGTGTGACATAAATTTGTTTTCTTCCTGAGCGTGTTGGAGGGTTTAACATGGAGGATTATTTACTTACGTGCTTACTTATTTACTCCATGCAGTAAAGTTCTCCTTGAGATTCTAATCGGTTCTCAGTTAGTCAAAAAATTCCCCGAATTTTATGGAACTCGAAGGTTCATCACCGCATTCACAAGTGCCCGCCACCTGTTCCTATATTGAGTCAACTCAATTCAGTCCATACGCTCACATCCCAATTCCTAAAGACCCATTTTAATAGTATCTTCCCATCTAAGCCTGGGTTTTCCAGTGGTCTCCTTCCCTCAGATTTCCCCACCAAAACCCTGTACACGCCTCTCCCCTACCCCATACGAGCAACACCTCCCACCCATTTCATTCTTCTCGATTTTATTACCCTGCACAATATTGGGTGAGGAGTACAGATCATTAATCTCTTCATTATGTAGTTTTCTCCACTCCCCTGTCACCTCGTCCCTTTTAGGCACAAATATTCTCCTCATCATTGCATTCTCAAAAAACCTCAACCTACTTACCTCCCTCAGTGTAAGCGACCAAGTTTCGCACCCATACACAAAGCAAGAAAAATTATAGTTTATTTCTTAATCTTTAAATTTTTGGATAGCAAAGTGTAAGACAAAAAATTCTGCAACGAATGATAGCAAGCATTCCTTGACTTCGAAATGCGCTCAATTTCTTCCTGAATAGAATTTTGATTTGTTGAAGTTGTTCCCAAATATTAGAACTCTTCCGCCCTTTCAAAGGAACAATTATCATCCTCCCTCTGCTGTCCCACTTATCTTCCGTCCAATGTTGACAGCTTAACCGATGCTCTTTCTTATGCCAATTTGACCACACCATATCAGTCGCTTGACATACATCTGACCCACTTGTATTATCATTTTTCCACTCAAAGTTTTCCCCTGATTATGTTTCGTATTCTAAAACGGCAAGTTTTTCGTACATACTCGCTACGAGTTCATTTCAGTAACTAATAATACTATCTGCAAACCATTAGTTGTGGATTCGGAGGTGTGCCATCCCCGTTGTGTGTTTAAACTATATGGTGAGGTAAATTCAGTCACAAACACAACTATAAATATATGGCTAAATGATGGTGTTTATTAGCAATGGAAAAACTACATGTTTCGGCCAATAGCGGTCATCTTCAGGTTTTGACAACTTTCTTGCTAAAATACTTTCATATAATATATTGTATAGGCCGAAACATGTAGTTTTTCCATTGCCAATAAACACCATCATTTAGCCATATATTTATAGTTGTGTTTTGACTGAATTTACCTCACCTTATTAGTTGTGGGTCGGGAGAGCGCAGTCGATATAACGACTCGCTACGGGCTGGACGGTCCAGAGATCGAATCCCTGTGCAGGCGAGATTTCCCGCACCCGTCGAGAACGGGCCTGGTCTCATATACAATGGGTGCCGGTTCTTTCTGTGGGGTAAAGAGGCAGTGCTTGGCGCTGACCACGGACCCCCATACAACGCCGAGTTGAAAGAGAGAATAGAGCTGTACGTCTAGCCTCTTCTGGGCCTTTGTGGCCTGTTGTAGGGTGCATTTTGCTTTACTTTATGCCTTTCGTTATGGTCAATGAGTCTTTTTCACATGGTGTTACTGGTTCTGTCGCTCCTGGTAAGGACTCATTTCTTAGTACTTATACGTGTATGAAACACGTTTATTAAGTACTGGAAAAATGAATGACTGTACAGAATTTTCGTTGTTACACCGTGCATGTTGTTGAGTTACTCAATTATTATACCAACTAATGCACATTTATAAAATTTACACATTAAAACATTAAAAACGCTCCGACATGTTTCGGTCTTAGGACTGAAACATGACGGAGCGTTTTTAATGTTTTAATGTGTACATTTTATAAATTTTATATATGTGCAGTAGTTGGTATAATAATTGAGTAACTGTACAGAAATCTAAGTTTAACCTATTTTATCTTTGTTACTGACCAATACAAATGCATGATCGTAAATGTAAGCCTTAGAGGCTCTCATGGTAATTGTAATGGGATGAAAATTTATCTCCATCCATCGTACCGTTTATAAAAGCTGGAAGGAGAAGTAATAGATTGAGAGAGGAGCACAGAGGTTAGAAAGTAGTCCTGGAGACTGTGATAGTTGATTGAATGCAGTGTATCTAGTAAGTGACCGTCTCTAAATTTGTCAGCGAGTGTAGAAGCTGAGAGTGTGAGAGTTTGATGGATACCAATGAATGAATTTACGATTCTAATACTCTTCTTGTGCTCGGTAGTATTTCTGACTTTTATTTCTTAAGTTCAAACTTAACCTCATTCAGAAGCATTCTGAAAATAAAATATGTAATGTTCGTCTATTCAATCTTTTTATTGGATTGACGGTTGAACACAAAAGTTTCAGAAAACTTCTTTATATTGCAGCAGGTGTTTGTGAAAGTATTTTAGACGATGTAATTTGGTTGAGGATTTATAAAGTTTATTCGCATTCCCATAGTATGAACAAATCAAATCTAACTCTAAACGAAAAATCCACCAACGTTACACCACAAATAAAGACAATAATTCATTACAGAACGTATCTCGGCCCAAATATATGTCTGCAGGAAAAACACACAGAAATGTGGGAGAAAAAAAGGCATAGAAAGAGAAATATACGTTATTATATTATTCACTCCAAATATGTTATTACCTGAAATGAGAGTCTTCGTAGTTCTTACACTGTGTAGGATAATAATTTTTCTGACGTTTCGGAGAATAGTACTGAATCCATCTTCACAGCCATGTATTAAGTTCCGTAGTCGCTAACAGATTGGGAGTATGAAATTTGTCTATTATGTAAGAATGTTTCGAGGGCTGTGGCTTTTCCATATATCAACACACATTCTTCTCCAGTCACTCAGCAGCCACCTGTAACTAATTCAGTCACGTGAAGATGACAGCAGCACATTGCGCTGCAATTTCGCAACAGAGGTATTTTCAACATGGTATAAGCACCCATAAGGCTATAACTTGAGCAATACCTGACATGAAAGTCCGTAAACATTCAAGTTAGGACATTTCTTACTTTAAGCATAGGCCTACCTGTCTAAACTGTGTGAGATAAAAGAACCACGTGCTTTTTTTCCTGAAGGCAGGAAGTAGGTGTCACGTAAAGGAGAGATCTGAAGTTTCATTAGGCCCTTTAATCTGGCGCATTTTACACAGTTTTGTAGGACACGGGTGCTGCCGGCTGGTGTTGCGTAAACACAACACCAACCAGCAGCAACACCGATGGAGATTACCAGAAGCTGTAGTTACAGTGATATGCTTCTGATGATGGGCTAAAACATCTCCCGAAACATGTAGAGCTGATTACGTAGAAGTAAATAAATCAAAATAGTTGCATCTTGTTGTTTATCAATTGTAATTGTACTAGTGACGCACGGAAACCTAAACGTTAAAATTTCATTACGCCCTATAATCTGGTGTATTTTATACAATTTTATAGGATACGGATGCTAAGATTTCCCGAACCTTTGACAAATATCTACCAAACTGCAAGTAGTCAGATGGGAGAAGACAGATTTTGCATTTTCGTATTTTGCTAATGATTAAATGTCCGGAGGTGTAAAAGATAAATGAGCAAGAGTTTAATAGAAGGGTCACAGCAGATATTTGTGTTCATGGATGATTTACAACATTGGAATCCTTTTATGAATGCAGTCAGAAAAAATATCACTTCAGTCTTGTAGTTCTTAGATGTGTCATTTGCCATAAATCAACATTACGAGAAAATTTTATAAAGTTCTTAATGTTTATCTCTTTTTAAATCGCAGCCGACACTTTAAATTCGAATAACTAGAGAGAGAGAGGTAAGAGAGTTACTTTCTTGTTAAGGATGTAGGATTCACTTTTGGGGAAGGATATATTGATAGTAGAAAGTTTAAATTTTACTTTCCGCAGTTTTAATTGGATTATTTTTTGCGAGTCCTCTCTACTGAAAATAGCACATTCCTAATAATCAAATATAGGGTAACCTCACTATAAAATATTATTTAATAATAAGTGCAATGTAATTTTCGAAACGTAAACGGAAGAGACAGATATGAGTTTGGAATTATTTATTACTTATTTCCTAAAGAAGGAAGATTTCCTGTTCCTTAGTGTTGGAAGGGTACGTAAAACTGTAATATTTTGTAAAAGAGCACTAAGTTCACTACGGAGATGAAACAACGTACACACCAAAAGTGGAACTCACGTACTTGAATTGTGTTACACTTTGAAATGAACAACAGCCGGAGTATGAATTTTAGAAACTTTAAAGGCGTAAATTCCTCATAGCGCAATCTTCACTGTTATTTCTCACCTTTATTTACTGGGTCAAAGTCTTAAAATGTGGTGATGAAACTGCATAAACTTTAATTTATTGCTGACAGCGAAATGTTATTTGCGGGCTTCACTAAGCTCTGTGTGTGACAAACAGAATGCGTGGCAACATAATAAAACATAAAATAACACAAAGAAAAACAGACAGAAAAAAACACAGATGAAAGGAAATGTATGACACTATAAATAAAATTCGGCTCCTAACCACATTATCATACCACACACACTGTGTCAGAACTGTAAAGCAATGATATGAGATACAGAGCTGTTAGGTTAGTATATTGGCGTTCACGTTTCATATGGGCTACATGTGTGTATGACTGAGATATTGCTGGCACAGAATATATGATATTGAACGGTGCAGTTTGTGGTGTCTGGTCTGCAAGTGGCACGTAAGATTGGGAAAAAATGGCGAACTGGCTATAGTGGATGTCTCTTCCGGGGGAACTGGGAAGTTTTAATAACGTAAAAAATGCCCATCATAATGCTCTACGAGGTTCACAAAAACTTACAATCCTACATACACACTTTTATCCCATTTTCGCACTGTTCTCCCTCAAAATTCCATTCTTTATTACCTTCAATTTACCATTTTAAATTCTGGAGCTCAACATCTCTACTTTAGAGTTTATTTTATATATTTTTTTCTCGTCCATCAATTCTCCTGCAAACATTTTCATTTTGTGTTCACCTACTAGAGCTGCTACCACTTTAGTGGAAATCTACACGCCCATGAAATACGAAATCCCAAAAGAAGCATTGCTCATAATCGCAGTGAACAGTGCTGCTGTTCAAGCCAACGGCAATTTCTTGGGGTACAAAGAAACCTTTGTGTCCAGTTGCACAGAACAGAACACTGTTGGCACTTGTGTGTATGACAAGTTATCATACATGCCAGGATATCAGGAATTCTGTACAGCCAAACCATTTCAAAATAATCTGTTTTCGACACTGATCATACAAGCAGGCTATATGAAATCCAGCTCTCTGAAGAAGGAAATATTTTGCTTTACAACAAAAACGGGAATCAAGGGAATTACAGTGCGTACAGAATACGGGAAAAGTATGCAGGAAAACTACGCAACAGGGACGGCAGGTTGCAGAAGAAAATGAGGAGAAAGGAATGAAATGTATAAAACATTGAGGGGATTGGAGTAAGATGTTTGGAGACGTAAGTTAAAGGGAGGAACTTGCGACACTTCAAGGAAGAGTTTCACTAAAGTGGAATAAAAAGAGTAAGAACGTCTTCAGGAAATGTAGTGAAAGGAACAAGGTCAACGAGTGGAACAAATTGAATTAAATCTGATGTCAATATCACGGCATGTAAGTTTATTTTTCGGATCAAAAGCATACAAAACAAGGTATACTGCACAGCCCGCTGTGGGTTTTATTTCCTGAGTGAAGAAATCACGCTCAAAATTTCTAGCAGTTCTGTTCCTACCGGCATGCGGTGAAAAAAAAAACACATCTATCGAATTTTACAGACACAACATAACAGTATGAAACTGAGCAACCTGTTAATAACATTACATTAGTATTTAGAAGCTTATTATACAGACGTATATGCATGTAGTTCTTCATGTATATTACTTACAAAGAGTTATAGTCGTGACAACCTTCCTTCTAAGTTTATTAATAGTCGTGGCAACCTTCTTTATAAGATTATTAAAAGTCGTGGCAACCTTCCTTCTAAGATTATTAAGAGTCGTGGCAACCTCGCTTCTAAGATTATAAATAGTCGTGGCAACATTCCTTCTAAGTTTATTAATAGTCATGGCAACCTCGTTTATAAGATTATTAAAAGTCGTAGCAACCTTCCTTCTAAGATTATTAATAGTCGTGGCAACCTCGCTTCTAAGATTATAAATAGTCGTGGCAACATTCCTTCTAAGTTTATTAATAGTCGTGGCAACCTCGTTTATAAGATTATTAAAAGTCGTAGCAACCTTCCTTCTAAGATTATTAAGAGTCGTGGCAACCTCGCTTCTAAGATTATAAATAGTCGTGGCAACATTCCTTCTAAGTTTATTAATAGTCGTGGCAACGTTCCTTCTAAGATTATAATAGTCGTGGCAACCTCTCTTCTAAGATTATAAATAGTCGTGGCAACCTCACTTCTACGATTATTAACAGTCGTGACAACCTTCCTTCTAAGATTATAAATAGTCGTGGCAACCTCACTTCTAAGATTATAAATAGTCGTGGCAACCTTCCTTCTAAGATTATTATCATTTGCTGGGGAAGGGAAGAGTTTAATTACGTTATAAAGTTTCAAGGTCGCAAAATTTGCACGACAGCAATATTGCAACACTAAGAGAAACCTTAGTGTTTGGGCCATTTCCTGCGGTGAAATTATAAACTTAATTTATCACAAACTGCATCCAATATATGCAGTAGTGCACACAAGGTTAAGACAGTTTACTTGGGTTGAAAACTCTATTTCGTGACTAAAGAGAATGGCTATGACATTAAAACGTGGATTGGGTCCGTTACTTTTTGCCTGGTTTGTGATGACAGCATTTTTAGGTACCGTAAAAAACAAACTTCTGTTACTGCGTAACGAGTTTTTAATGCATAATACAACGCGTTAACCTTATAAACTTTCATACGACATTTGAAGAATTTAGCAATTTAGCTGTTTACATCCTATTTCTTTGGGTTCCGGTCTTCTAGCATGTGAAGCTGCGCCTTTAGTTGAGTGATTCCCTACGTTTCGACTGAACTTACTGCAAACATTCTCAAAGTAGATAAATGGAATGTTATTAAATCGTGTGTACTTGCCGGAAGGCTAACCTAAAATGTGCTATATCAAAGGCTGACATATCTTATATCATGCTTCTACGTGACATCGCCGAATTCGCTTCTTCTCCAAACAATGTCTCCTCAATTATTTTTAAGATTAGGTCTTACATAAAACATTAGCAATTTTGTTGCTCTTTTTATGATACACTTACTTCATTTTCCTCACGTGGTGATAACAGTCTTAACAATCATCTTCGGTTACTCTGGACATTCCAGTACACGTTAATTCTATCGACTAGTATAGAAAGTTATCATGTTTTTTATTGTCCGTCTTACACAACAATGTAATGTAAAGTTAAGCTGTAAACAATGTAGCTACATGTTTCAACCCCTTGGGGTCATCCTCAGGCTTATAAAATTTGAAACCTACAAGGTACTTCTGAGGTAGCTACCTACGGGATCCCGTGGTATTACAGTAAGTTAGTTATAAAATTCTATTTCTATAAGGTACACTAACACCAGTCACATGTATACAACATAGATCCACGTGTTCACCACGAGTATATGTTCTTCACCTGTATTTTAACCATTTTAAATATATATTTTAGAACTAACTTACTGTAATACCACGGGATCCCGTAGGTAACTACTTCAGAAGTACCTTGTATGTTTCAAATTTTATAAGCCTGAGGATGACCCCAAGGTGTTGAAACATGTAGCTACATTA
>Ga0136643_10005219_pt1 | contig 18223 bp, 10 predicted proteins | sample TergutLab28metaG_FD_96883 | JGI IMG/M metagenome (GOLD analysis project Ga0136643, IMG submission 96883) | Labiotermes labralis P1 segment gut microbial communities from Petit-Saut dam, French Guiana - Lab288 P1 (version 3) (version 3) | ecosystem: Host-associated > Arthropoda: Insects >...
GTAAATATGCTGCCATAACACCGACTACGTCCATATCAACGGACATGATAGAACCATTACTGTAATTTTAGCCAAGCACTGTAAAGAGCTCCCTGATGGTGGATCCTTTGTGATCTGAAACATGTTGGAGCAATTTTAAATATTTTTAAATATTTTATAATAATTCTAATTGTATCTACAAATTATATGTTTGTGCGTCTGTTGGATAATAAGGTATTTTAATCGTCATTGATGCATGGTACAAACATGAAGATTTTTAAAATGTAAGTTTTCACCGGCACATACCAGAAAGGCATGTGGGTATAGTGGAGGTATAGCTCCACTCATTCTTAACTTTGGCACCAGATTGTTAGCCTAACACCATGGCCGCTTTAACCTCAGAGCAAGGATCTTGGTACCCAGTAAATAGGAGACTGAGTAGGCCTCAGAGTCAGTGTGGCATTCTGGACAAGAAGTTTCTTGCCTGCACCAGAACTCGAACCCCAGATTAACCAACCTGTAGCCTATTCACTACACTACACCAGATCTAGTTTCAAATGATAATAGATTTTAATTCACAGCTAGGTGGATGCATTTACCATACTGATTATTGAAATGTTGATCATTTAGTACCAGTACCAAGAAGCAAGCATCCAGCAGCATGTCAGGTTCTGCGTTTGCAAAGACCACTTCACGGAAGACAGGCGAGTCATATGGTGGAGAGGTTAAAGGCATCAAGAGTCCTCGTGAAGATGGATCACATACGGTGTACAGTGGTGGTAAAGTGAAAACTGATATGAATTAATATGGGTTGTGACATGATACAGTATACTTACTCATTGCTTGCTGCATGGTAATGTTGACTTCTCTGTCATCTCTTTAGTATCCTCACACATGTAGGCCTTTTTACCACATAGTCACATGCAAAACACTTGCGTATATATTCCAACCAAACCTCTTTGTATTTGAACTCCTTGATCCCATACTTATAAAGAATTCTGTTGTTGTTTTTCTTATCTCAAATAATTTAAACAGATTTCTTATGTTTCCTTTACTCTTTTGCAGGTTACCATCATAAGTGTTAAATGTTAATATACAGTTTCTCCATCTCTTGGTTTCAGAACATTTTAATGCCGTATGCACTGACTCTTCATGCTCAATATACACTGAATATCTTTTCCTCTCAGTTTTATCTATTAACTATTCAATGCGGGGGGCTTTTAAACCCCAGTGAATAACGTTTAAAATGTATTCAAACAAATTGAAAACTTCCTGCATTTTGATCTAAAGTAACTTCCATTCCTTGGTTCTATATGAATGAACCATGGAACATTTGTTTCCTATATACTGATGACAGCAAATATGAAACTTGCATTAATTTTTCCTTGTATTGTGAGCATTGAAACACCGATTGATGCATGGAACGTCATGTACCTGACAATAATATAAAGTCTCTCTGTCTCTTTTCTTCATCATGTTTACTGCAGACCACACACCAACCATGGGAGGTATTATTCTTGTAAAATGACACTCTTGTCAGCCTCTTTACAGTGCTGTCATCACAAGGTTGGCTCATATTTATGTCACACTACTAATAAACTCCCAATCAGATGTTGTAAATTTTAGACATTAAACTTCCAGTTCTACTTTTATCCTACATGTAATTACAGAACTGAGAACTGTGATATTCTGTAACCCTCTGAACATCATGATATTACATTACTTCATTCTTTTCCTCTTAACTAGGTACATATATATCAGATGATCTTTCTTATAAATACCACCCATATATTGACTACAATAATTCACACACACAGGCTTGTTTCTCTTTTTCCTCTTTATTAATGTCTGTACTTCAGCAATATGGTAAGTTGAGATCTAGGTTGTGTTGTTTATCACCCACCTAATGATGCACACAGGACTACTGTGTTGTGCTGTGACTGTGGTACTCTTTTACTTGCTAGCTTTATTTTTTTGGGTGCTTTTACTTTCCATTTATTTTAATGGTTCACACACAATCGGTGTTGCATGGATTTAAGAACTTTGCCGAAGTTGGAGTTGTATAATAATTATCCAACCACCAGTTAAAGCTCTTGTGCAGTATAGGCTCAGAAAGATTCAGGACTATAACTGATTGTTTTGGTGTGACTTTTGAAATGAGTAAAAAGGTAAAGCAATCCCATTACAGGCCTGGACAGGCCCTGCGGTTCCAGGAGGTTGGGGCTCCCAGAGTTCAAGACAATTGGCACGTGAAGGTGGTAAGGTCATCAGCATGACGCACAAGCCGCATTTACCCCCCAAGAAATATTTCTGATACTCAGTTCTGTTAGAGGCTGACTCAACCCCAGGGCCATATTGCGGCCAGAAGGATTATGTCAATGAAAAATTCTAATGATACCACTGGGAATCAAACACGCAAACTTCTGGCTTGTAAAGCAGTGCCTCAACCAACTATGCCACCGCATGTTCCGTATTTTGCAATGAGTGGTGATTCCAAAATTATTTCCTCTCCATTATAAAAGATGAAGGACCAAGGATAAACAGATTTAATATTCATAACTCTGATGCTGTGATAATGATATGTGATGATTCGCTGGAATGTGTTGTTTGAAGAATAGGTGGTCCTTCCTCAATGTGTGTAATTTATCAATTGCACTGTCTTGCTGGGGCACATAAAAGCTGTGGAATTCTTAATTCATGTGTCTGATGACAGAATATATTTGAATAGAAGTTGTGATCCTTCAAGTTTTCTATAAAATGCTGACATCTGCTAATGTATTCAAATGTGTCCAAGGAGATGACAGAACTAAAAATGAGATGGCTAACAGCTGGTTTCATGAGAAATATAATCTAAGAATAGGTTTCTCTCAAATAATGTAAGCATATAAAATGCCACTAAATACATATTTTTTCAGCTGTTATGGGCTGCCACTTGTTTATTCTTGGCAGCCTGGAAAAAATATTGCTCTGAGAATTCTTTAATTGCTGTGCATAAAAATTGATCTCATCCAGTTTCCTGTGCAATGTCATTATTAAAAAATTCCTCACAAATACAGGATGATTCTAGAGGAAAGCTCAATATATTGGGAAGTGACAGTATTGGTCACTGTGAGGAAAAGGTTCATATAAACATGTGTCTAATTCTAAATGGTTACTGAGATAGCTGCACTTAATTTGTGTGTAATTTGCTCAATATGAAATTTCCAAGAAAATGTACTGTCTATATATATTCCAAGAAATTTTGTATCATTAGCTTTAGAAATTAACTTGTTAGTGTAATTAATGTCCAGATCAATTTGAGGACTAATTTTAGTTGTAAATTGCATGATACGGATTTTATCAAAATTCATTGTGAGTCTTTGAACCATTTATTTAAGGATTCAGATTCAATTTTTACATCATTTTTAAAATCTTCCGGATTGGAATTGGTAAATTTAATACTAGTATCACCTATCATCTACACATAAAATTAGATTATATTTTCCATTAAGAGCTTTGATAAATCATTTACATAAAGAAGAAAATATTAAGGATATAAACCTGATCCTTGTCGAATACTATGTTTTATAACTCCCCAGGCTGAAAATGTCTTGTGATTGAAATTTTTATCTGTTATCTCCACTCTTTTGAAATGTAGCGTAAGTAATGAATTGATCCATTTACATCTTTGTCAGTTATTCCATAAAAATTTAATATGGACAGTAAAATATTTTAATTAACACAATCAATGTCTTTTGCTAAATCACAGAAAATCCATCCCACAATTAATTTATCATAAAAATCACTTATAATTAATTAATTAATACTAATCTGTTTATTCATTTAGTGGACAGCAGAGACATCAGTTGAGGCTTGTGGTCATGTGTAGCTTCAAAATACAGAACAGTAATAACCGCTACCCTTGAAAGTTCAGACAACAGTCTATGCTGTATTTAGTAGTTTTTGTAAAAGAAAAATAATACTGTAAAGTCTCCTTCTATTATATTTGTATGCCAAAAATTCCATTTTGAACATACCATTTCTCCTACATGTGTAACACAGAGTAAATTAAACCATGAGAGCTGAATTATGTGCAGGCATACCTAATTTTAATTTTTCCTGGAAAACTAACCATCCTGACAGAGGTTTGTAGTACTTCTAAAAAGCAAACTGCTTTATTGCCAGATCATACACCTAAAACAACGGAGCCACAACTCACAGAGCTTAAAACTGTACAGGACGTCAGCTAGAAATTCTGTACTGTCTATTTAAAAGAATGTATACTAGTTAAGCATGTAAATAATATCTGGTATATCACAGTGTGTGATAGACCACTTTCTCTTCACACCTCCCCATATTCTCCTCTCCCAACTGCTCCAAGTTAATTTGTTTTGTGCTTGATACAGGTTTGTTTAATCTGAAATTTTATTAGCTACTCCATTTAACTGTTTACTGTACATTTTGGTTCTGCAGGCCTTAATTCATGCCATTTGTTAACATTGAAAATATGTATGTTAATGACATTTAATGTTATATTTAAGAGCAGGCCTCAGTGTCTTATATTAAACATCATTGGCCAATAGGCAGTTGGGTTTATCACTGTGGTGAAATATGATTTGAAGTACTTTTCTCTTGGGAAAACTACAAAAGACATAGCTGATAAAACAATACATATCAAGCAGGAATGCAGGATGTAGCTTTTAATTAGTGGGAATTTGAGTGCTTATATTATCTCCATTTGTTTACACTCAGGAAACTTGGGCCTTATTTTATCCAAATATTTCCTGTTTTACAACAGGTATGCTGTTATATCACATTGTTGAAGTAGGCTGCTCTTAACTTCTAACTAAAAATTCTTAGTAGTGAAGCTCCAGTCTTCTAGGGTATGATACCGTGAAGACTGGTACCTAGGTACCACCTATATACCAAGATTCATGGTGTACGATTTAAAGTTTCTAATGTGTTGATGTTGAGGATTCATGCCTTCTGGGTTATCCCACTACATCGCACAGTTACTGATTCCTGACATTTTGAAGGAACTGGTAAGCCCACTACTCAGTATAAGAACCCTGAAGACCTGGGTCCTCAATCTGCATGGTTTTACATCTCACATTTGGCTCATTATCAGTACAGCTGTGAGAACCTCCAATTATTCAAGACACATTAGTGTTATCAGAAGTGTGATATGTAGAATAGTATGAAAAATGTGTTTAATTATAAACTAGAATTTATTGTACACATATTGAATGCCATCATTTGAAGAGGAAATTCTTTGATGACAACTAAATGTTGTTTAAAAATAAGCTCAATTTTATTGTACTCATAATGACTGCCATAAGTTGAAGCTGAAGTGCTTTGATTGCAACAATGATTTACTCCATAACTTTTATTAGATCAGGTTTCTGAATCGTCCTGCTCTGGAATATGTCGGCCTGTGTCTTCATTATGCAGCTTTTTTTTTGGTCTTGTTCTTCTCTTTAATATGTTTGGTTGTCTTCTCATTATACAGTTGTCATGTTGTGCTATTTGATCTGTCTGCATGTCTCTTCATTGTAGAGCTTTCTGTCTTATCCTGCTCCTTGATCTGTCTACCTCTCTCCCAGTATACAATCTTTGCCACACTATGTTAGTTACTTCCGTGTTTGTATGTACGTTTAGGTATGTTACTACTTGTATTCAGTAGCTTTGCCATGAAAAGTCCCAAAGTAGGAACAACTACTGCAGCTCCATTGGCACTGGGTGATCCCTCTTATCAATGCTCCATACCACTTCTTTCACATGGGCATTGGCCATCCAACATATATTGGCAGTTGTATTTGTGAGTTGTCTGCTATTGCTCTGCTTCTGGATATAGTCAGCCTGTTTGAGATTCTGACTGCATGACTGGTGCTACAATGAATAGTTCAGAACAAAACAGTTCTTCCGTGTATGCTATGTTCTGTTGTATCACATGAAGGTGGGGCCAGAGTCTAGGTCAGAGTACTTTAAAAGATATGGATGAATGTCTAAAAGTTAGGTACATTTGCTTGAAAACTGGAGATGTTAGATCTGAACTCTTGCAGTAGTGTTGTTGAAGACTGCAGTCTTCTGTATTGTTCCTGATGATGGAGGAAATATAGTCCTTCACAAATGATGGGAACTACTTGCAAAATGACCATCATCACACTCCAAAAGCCTAGAATATTTAACACTGGAGATGTTGGTGAATAATTTGTTTTAATTTTCTATGCTTGTACCTTCATTCTTACAGGGAAATTTTCATATCTTCTACACAACTAATGATGAACAAGTGAGATTCGGTGTGAAAGTACTTCTGATCTGTCACTATAGTTGATCAATTTCGAGTTCTGCATTACATTTATATAGTAACGGTTCACACAGATTCCAAAATGGCACTACATCATCAGTTGCGTTATGCTCTGCATGCCCTTACACTTGTATTCAAACGATTATAGGAGAGACTAGGATGTTATAAGTAACGATACTCTGTAGTCCTGTAGGGAGGTATCCAACATTTTGGTGCAACCCACTGCTGTTCTCTTCAGGCAGGCATGCCCCTCCTGTGTTTCAGAAGAAACAGTAGGTCCTGCCTGCTGATAATCATTATCAGTTTCACAAAATTACTTGAGGTAACTGAATCTACCCCCCACGGGTTCTTCAACTCCAGAAATCGATTCTATCCCGTGGGTAAGCCGTTAGCGACTGGAATTCTAACGTGGACGATACCCCGAGGTATTTATTAGGTGTGCCTAAGTTACTATAACCCAACCAACCATGAATAGTAACACTGAAGATGCATCCTGTATTAGCCCATACAGCCTTCTGCGGAACCATTAAGCAGTGCTGACACAAACAATACATTATTAACAACGTGCATACAAACATTGCCTCTCACGCCTCATGTTCAGATAATCTGTGTTCATGTTACTCACTTCACTGGTTTCGCAAATGAAACGCATCGATTGTTCATCTTCCTACGCCATCTGTTATCATTTAGCATTAACTACGTGTATATCATGATTGAAATCGACTTTCTCCTGTGAATTCGAATTACTTGGTCATTTTTTTACACGTAAGGAATCAACGCTAAGCAACTTTTTCATTTGAAATATGGCGGTTGCAGGGCACCAAGTACTTGAGCTGTTACAAGATAATAGTTAAGGAGAATGCAGCAAGTTTGTTGACTCTGAAGACGATTTTCATCGCAGTGGCTCAGATATTCATCCGAATGATGAAGACGACTGGGAAGTTTGTGATGCTGGTAATGGTAATGTGCGGAGCGTGGCAACACAAATTTCGTTTTGAGTGACGATTTACAACAGTTTGTGGGGAACGATAATGATTTGCCTCGAATAACATATTTAGTGCAAAATGGATAGAAAACTGGACATAAATATTCAACACCCCATACAGCTTTTTCAGTTATTTATACATACTGAATCCTGAGTGAAAATTTGACGGAGATTAATAGACATGAATCGTACAAAAATAATGGAAATTACCCCTTCCATAAATTCATTATGGTGCATCTGGATTGATGTGACGTTGAATGTGATGAGGACTGTCCGTGGAAGGTATTTTGAATATGGGGCTGAACCCCAAGCCCAAGATTGAAGAATATTGGTCATAGGTACAAATGCCGCTGTTCAGTGATGTTTTTTAAGAAGCAGATCTTTTGGGTGCTGCTTATAAATCCACCACCATCTCAAAGTGGTCAAGGAGGTAGCACACGTGAAAGAAAATAAAATTCTTGTTGGATTATGTAGTTCAGAGAAGTGTACACTCCTGACAAGTTCATTGTAATTGGTGAGGGTAGAGTAGCTTTCAAAGGGAGGGTTATTTTCGAAGTGTACAACCCTATGAAACCAATGAAATGAGGATTTCAGGTGTATCTTGTGGTAGATTGTAATACTGATTATGTGTCTTCCTTTCTTCCTTGTTGTGGGAAACCAACAACCAAAAATTTCATTCAACCTGACCTAATTTGTTTTCAGTTGAATTATTCTCCCACCTGCTGCAGTCCCTCATAAGAACAACGAATAGAGCTGGTTGCCATCTGTATACTGACAAATTTTACACTAGTTATGAACTTGCAAGAGGGACCAGTAAGTTGAATATCCACCTGACAGAGACTGTTCTTGCTAACAGAATGGAATTACCAGCAGAAGCAGTACCTTTGAACATGGCTGTATGTGAAGTGAATACTTACTAAAACAAAAGCTGAAAACACAGTGTTCCTTGGCTGGAAAGACAAAAGAAATTTGCTCATGCTGAGTACTTTTCATGCACCAGGAACACAGATGATAAGATGTAAGGAGAGAAGTGGAAAGATATGTGAATGTTGGAGGTCAGATGTTATGTGTGACTATGCAAGCAAGATGAGCGCTGTTGAACAGACAGATTACTACTGCTCTAGCTATGCATTAATGTGCGAAAGTACAAGTGGTGGCACAAGAGTTATTATTTTGAATCTTGGAAGTATGTATTATCAGTAGCTTCGTCATGTTTGACGAAGTGCGATAGCAAAACAACTTGAAGCCAATGTCACCTACACTACAGGGAGATGCTTCCCCAAGAACTTTTGAGATGTGTGCAACTCCAGTGCACAAAAGAGAGCTTGTCTGTCAATGAGTGATGTAAAAGAGAGGTCGCAGGGTGGTCACTTCATCATCAAAACTAAAAACATTGCCACTGAAGATTGTGCTGTTGTATTGTGATCATAATGTGAAGGGAGGGAGGAAAAAAATAATTTTCTTTTGTGAGACATGTTTCCTGATCCCAGGACTTCACCCTGGTGAATATTTTAAAAATATCACACTCTCATTAACTTACTGTTTAACTGACTAACTAACTAATTCTGAGGTGTACCATCCCTGTTGTGTGTTTAAACTACAAGGTGAAGTAAATTCAGTCAAAAACACAACTATAAATATATGACTAAATGATGGTGTTTATTAGCAATGGAAAACTACATGTTTCGGCCTGTGGCGGCCATCACCAGATTTTGACAACTTTCTTGCTATAAGAGTTATATATAATATGCATCAACCGCGTGGCTGATTTTGAGATCTTATCATCATTACCATTTGCATACATTTGTTAAGCTAAGTTTGGTGGGATGTCTATTGTGTGAATGGATTTATAGGTAGCTGGGTGTGGATTGTTTCGGTTAGTTAGGTGTAGGGTTGGGAGGAAACTGTGATTGCAGGTGTGGTATCTTATATGTTCCTATGTTGGGGAGGGGGTGGTTATTCTGACATGTTCTCTTTATTCTTTGGAACTTCTTGTTCCCGGCGGGGGTTTGTCTGCCTCCAGGGTTTTACCAGTTGTGTGTAGGCTTGGTGCATTTGGTTTTCTATGGGAGAGAGAGAACAATTGTGTGAAATGTAGAAATGGGTAAACTTTGTGATGTGTGCCTCTGTTTTTATGTGTCTAAGGTAGTGGGTAAATGGTACTTACATGGAAGTGGTTTTCTAGTATTCTTCCTCAGTTTCTTGGGTGTCTGGGAATTCTTGTTCTTGGTGTGTGTGTGTGTGTGTGTGTGTAATCTTCTCTCCGTTGTGTTGTACACTCAAATTAGTGCCATATTTTTGAGTATGGCACTAACTAACCAACCAACTAACTGACTAACTAAACCAACCCACCTACTAACTAACTAACTACCTGACTGACTGATTGACTGACTAACTTCTTGGAACAGAGTCCTTCTTGAGAAGCTAATCTCACTCGGAGACAGTTTAAGCCAAGCATTATCAATTTTTTTGGTCTCTTGTGCATACAGTATAATACGAAAACTGTTGAAATAGGCTCAAAGACTGGTTTCCAGAAGAAAGTTAATATGAGCTGTTGGGGAGGGGCAGTGTAAATTAATTTGAGTACAGAGGATTAATTGTTTTAGTGGCTGAGAATACAAACAATGTCAGTGATTAAAACCATCACTTTATCATAGCAGAAAATGTGAAGTATATGAAGAATTGATTATGGAGGTTATTGTCTTCTTGCATGTGATGCCATATGCTGTGGTTAGAAATTTCTGTATGCTTTGGGGGAATGTACTGCCTCCAGCTTCAATTTCCAAAGTGTTAGTGAATATCCACCAGACTACAAAGTGCCATGCTCCAGAACACTACAATTATAATCTTCTGTCATTGTTCTGTAAACCTTGTGTCTCTCAAGAATGAACTAAATCATGAAGGTGTTTGATTAATGTCTTGTGAAATAAAGTGTGACATGCAGCAGCAATAACTTAAACTTTCCATCTGTATTCATATACAATATTATATTCTGGCCTTCCATCTGCAGATCAAGCTACTGTCTGATATGAAGTGAGAGGTTCAAGTTTTTTGTTTTCTTGTTAACTAGGTTGTAAAACGAGACCCAACACACCTCAAAATGCTGTCCTGCAGTGCTCCATATTCAGGTTAGTACAGATAGCCACTTGACTGTATGAATTTTCACATCATTTTATCAGCAATATCAGGATTAAAAAATGTGTAGGCATTGTTATGTCATAGGTTTGTGTACTAAGTAGTATACCATTAAGTGTAAATATATATATATCACTTGTATGAACAGTAAGTGTAGTATTATGATTGCATGGTGATTAGAAGAATATTAACATAGGTGTGATACCTTGTAGTCTGTTATAAATGCCTGTTTCGGAAGTACCTGTTGCCTCCACCTTTTGGGCTAAAGATGGAGGCAACCTGTTCCTTTGAAAATGCACGTAAATTTTGATGAGACTACATGGCATCACATTCCAGGTGACCGTGTTCATAGTCTCCATTGTGAGAACCTGAAATCCTACATAGTGAGTGTTGGAATTTTGTTATATTTTTAAATTTAACATCCCTATAAAATTAAAACAAAAAGTCAAATTGTGGACATTAACTAATTTTTTATCTATTAATGTATGATGGACCTTGGGTTAGGTTGTACTGCAGAGTGGGTCAAATTTATCCACAGACATACTATTCAGCACATTTGTAGGTTACATTGGTAGCTGTGTAGAGGGGGTTCAACTGGTAAAATTTTAAAGAGGTGTTACCATTGAAAACGTAAAAGCCTCACTTCTAAGTATACTGTCTTTGTGAATTAAGTTGTAAGGCAAAATTCACTTTTGTTTCTGTCTCATGTGACCATGGGCCTTGTGCTTAAAGTAAGAGATTAGTAGAAATAAATTTGAGTAATTTGGGTTTTACAGAAATAAACCAAGTTGAATATTTACTTTCTTTGATTTCTCAGTGGCTGTCGAGCATCTTGCATGTCAGGTTATGTGTTTCCGAATGGTGAAAAGCAGTTATTTATCACCTGCCAGGAAGGAGAATGGCAAGTGGAGAATGCTGAGTGGGAGGTTATTCCACATTGTGAACGTAAGTATGATGTAGATATTACTTTGTATGTTTTGTGTCTTTTCACTTTCACATTCACTATTATGGTCTTACTGGATGTGATGCTATGTCATCTGGTCGATGGGTACCAGTTTCTCAGAGGCAGGAGGTTGGTACGTTGGGCATTGGTACTTGTTTACCACACCACATCATAACATTTCTTAAGAGACTAGAACATAAATATTCATTGCCATGAAAACACCATAAGTTATCTTCACTTTTGTCTGGTTCAGTTGTCTGCTCTTTCTGGTAAATACCTCATAACCAAAGGCTGTAAAGTCAACTGAAAATGATTGTCCATAGTCTTACAACTGTCCCTGTGATACTATGATAGCAACACTCTAATTTATGGACTGTATATTTGACTCATATGCCTGAAGTTACTGGATAGTTAATAGAGTGAAATCTTGTTCTAACACATACCAACATAACAAAGTATAAGTAAATGAAATTCTTATCTCGGACTCACCAAATTGCCATGTATCTTTAGGTAAAAATGTTTCACTTTAACTAATACCATTGTAATGAAAATATGATTTTAATAGCATAAAAATTCATCCAAGTAAGAAAAAAATGTAATGAATATGACAACATTTGTGGAAAGAAAACCATTGAACTGTACAATATATGAAAGCCACTGTTCCATGTACAAGACAAGAGGGGGCAAGAAGAAGGGAATTACATATGATTGTAAGGCTATTGCATGGGAGCAATCCTGTGTATAAAACTGTAAGGTAGAGACTCATCCTCTTTCTCAGTTGCCATCCGAGAGTACCAGTCCAGAAATGCCTTTCACCCTGCAGCTGCAGAACAGCCTCACTTTATGTGTATTTACATTGGTGGATTGCATGCCTTTAGTTGCACAGTCAAGGGCAAAAATTGAAACCATATTTAGATGTGATCAATCAGCAAGTGGTTAAAGTAGTACAGGATAGAGATAGTTGGAAGAAAGTGGTTGAGCAAGCCAGAACCTTATGTAGGTTGTAGCGCTTTATAAGAAGAAGAATAAGCAAGTGGTTGGATTTGACCACTTTTAAAAGGCGCCTTTACATTGGCTGATATGTGTCAGATGGCACTGTGTTCCACATCTGTAGCAGAGAGAATGTCCTTCCATTGAATTTCATTATTGCTGCATTACTTAATTGCCCATGTTAACACCCACATTCTCAAATCCTTCAGTTATGTGATGCAGATTATTTGTGTAATTGGTTGTGGGTTATGGTTTCTGCAGAACTGATTTGAGATGACAGGTTACCATGCAGACACAGGATTTGCTTTGACTAGATATTGCATGGGCATACATCTCGAGTCAAGTGATGCAAACATGCTTCTCTAGCTGAGCTGTTTATACTGAGCCCTGAGTCTCTGATGTAGTTCACACTACTAGCAACATAAAAAATATTTGCTGTCCAGTTAATGGAGCTGTGTGACTTCACAGTGGGATTGCCAGATCTGAGTCCCTCAATGATAATGTCAGACACAATTCTGATTACTGTACCCTGTATGACTATTAAGTTTGTGTTCCAACACCGGCTGTTACAGCAAATGGTTTCTAACAAAATTCCACATCATGTTCATTTGTTCTTGCAGTAATGATAAGATTTGTTTCTTCTGTGTACATTGTACACACTTCCCTGGCTTTCATCTTTGTAAACAGAAACCTGTGGTGTTTGAGGAATGTCCATTTTATGCCTTATGAATGTTACCATAATGTAAGTGTATGGATGATGGGTGGCATTTCTGAAGAGGGAATTTTGGGGCTGGAAAATCAAATGAAGGCAGAGAATTGTAAAATTTTGCTCCTAATTCACAACTGCTGGAGTCTTTTGGTGTTCCATGTATCACAGAAAACATTGATTGCAGCTGCAATTGCGATCTGGTTTCTCTAAGTTGTAATTTTGCTGCAAGATGAATGTGAGAGTGAAACCGAAAGTTCAGTGGCATTGGTAGGGTGAAAAACTGCCAAAGTTATGTAAAAGAAAATTAGGTTGTGAGATGACATTGGATGATGTTATTGGTGTGGATAATATTGTCATTATTGTTGAAGAAATGCAGGTGGCGAATTTGTGTCAGAAGTCTGGATGGAAAGACATGGGGCCATCTGGTGATGCTGTGACATTAGAAAGAGTGGCTACAAGCTGGAAGGTTGCGGGTTCAATTCCCGATTGTGTCATTGGAATTTTTCATTGACAAAATCCTTCTGGCCACACTATAGCCCTGGGTTCGACTTAGCCTCTAACAGAAATAAGTAACAGGAATATTTCCTGGGGGGGTAAAGGTGACTGATGTGTAGGGCTGACAACCTTACCACCTTCATGTTCCGATTGTCTTGAAATCTGGGAGCCTCAACCTCCTGGAACCCTCGGGGCTTGTCCAGGCCTGTACAGGTATTGCTTTGCTTTTTGGAAGGTGACAGTACTGAAGATGAAAATGTCACTAGTCTCACTAGTCTTATGTAATTATCAAACATGACATGAATTGTTGGGTGCTTTGTAGTGAGCAAGAAATACTCTGTGGGTTGTGTGTTAGGGGTGAGTGAAATTCTGCTACAGTTTACTGAGAAATCGCTATTGTAAGAGGCTGCATAAAGAAAAATTACAAACTTTTTTCGACTCTGTCTGTTCTTAAACTTTTTACATGTATGTAACTATAACTTAAATCTGTAATGTGTTCCAGTTAAAAAAAATTTATAACCATGGTAATGTTGTCACCCCCATGATTTCGTACAGAGGTTTCACTGTATCTAAATTGTCAGGGTTTGGTATGTAGATTACTGGCATATCTTAAGGTACCACAGTATCTGGTATCTGCTCGTGGATCCTGTTTATGGTAGTGGGTGAGAAATATTTAGTACATTAATGAAGAATTGTTCTTGGCCATTATTATAGAGTTAATAAGCATACCTTTATAACAGCAGGCAAACGCATACTACAAAGTATACACTGAAACAGATTTTACGATGCTTATTGTAGAGAGATGTTGAGAATATGTCGGGTATGTGTAATTGTACAGGGAATTATTTTATTCAACACATCACATGTCTGCTTCTCTCAGACTGTTTAACATGACAATAGGCAGTACAGCATTTGCTGCTATTGCAGTTTGCTGTGGGGCAGAACCCACACATTTGAGTTCAATATATTTCATTTAGTACTAGGTTTTTACTCACCTTATTTACAGAAGGTGCTGTGGTTAATGTCCCTATACATATTGATTTGATAGAAGTACAATAATATGTTTTTCTGCAATTAGTGGAGTACTTACAGAAGAAACAGAGGTTATAGGGTATTATTTTTGTGTTCAGTTTAAGGACAATGTGAGAAAATCAGATTAGCTTCAAAGAAGGATATGATGGTAGAGGTTTAATTTGTTAATTTCGACATAATGCATTTATGAGAAGAATACCATGCTGCAACACACAGAGAATTAGTTAAATTGCAAATAGCTTTAGAATTGGAGTTTGAATAGTTTCATATGTTTTAGCTGTGTGTCTGCCTCCCTGTCAGCATAATGGAATCTGTGTGAGACCAAACGAATGCAACTGTCCTGAAAATTATGCTGGTCCACAGTGTCAATTTGAGAAGAAGCCATGCCTTAATTATCCACCTATGTCAGCAAACTCACGTCGCTCCTGTAACTCGAAGTAAGTCATAGCATGTCTTTGCTTCTTGTTAAGTAGACCTTAACTCAAGATGTGTTACACATGGTCTAGTGTGACTAATTTTATTTCTAATTTGAGGCCTGTGTATTAGGGCTATAACTGTGAGTGTTTAATGATGTTTGAAAGAGAGAAAAGCTCTGTATTTTCAGGTTTCCTTGATGGTGGCAGTGATTGTTCAGATTGTGAGACTGTGGTCTTTTGGGTTGTGACACTGAATTCTCTACATGGATATGAATGTTGCAGAAGAGCATACTGTCTTAGTCTTCAGCATTGATGTGACTCTCAACATGATAAGAGGTAGCCTGTTTCTTTGTAATGGTGGTATCTAATTTGAAGATGACCAGTGTCACAACCCACAGAATCACAAAATGTGAATGTGAATCTAACGTAACAATATTTGATTCAAATCCTAAAGAGAGATGTAAGTAATATATACATATATACACGAAGGTAAAGTGATCTTATTACAGGCCCAGTGTGGCCCAGAGGGTGGGTAGAGGTATAGCTCTACTCTTCCATGAGTGCAGCACTAGAAGGGGGTAAGTGGTCAGCAGCACACCCTGGCTGCACTTTACCCCAAGGAAAGATCCGGTACCCATTTTACAGGAGGCTTGGTTGGCCCCAGGGCCAGTCTAGACGGGCAGAAAATCTCGTCCCCACTGGGATTCGATCCCGGACCATCCAGCCCATAGTCAGTCGCTATACCAACTGAGCTACCCGGCCCACCATATATATATATATATATATATATATATATATTTATACATAGGAGTGTGTGTATGTTATATGTTTACAGTGTTCCAGAAATGTGTGACACATTTTTACTCAGTCCCAGCAGATGGTAGTTTAGTAGTGATACTACTGTAAATTTGCCACATTCATTTTCAAAGCGTTGTAGGTTATGTAGCACATATGGGAAAGATGATAAATCATCCAAAATTTTGGTTAGAAAATCTCAAGGGAAGACAAAACTTGGAATACCAAAGTGTAGGTGGGAGGGTAATATTGAAATGGACCTTAAGAAAGATAGGGACTGAATTTGTCTGGTTCTGGATAAGGTTCATTTCCAGGTTGTTTTGATGTGTGGCTGGCAGCTTAGATTTTATTGTAATTGTTTTATTTAATGCCTTAAGTGGTGTATTGACATTTGTATACTTCTTGCTCACTTTTTTCCCTGCACCTGTCACTGAACATTCTTGGCTGTTATCTGAATATCAGTCCAGTAGTGATCACATCATTGTCTAACCAACCAACTGACTGATCATCTGACTTACCCAGTGATTGACTGATCCATCAATTGACAAACTAATGAGCTAACAAACCAAGTTACAAACTGTCTGATTGACTAACTAACCAAGTAGCCAACTAACTAATCAACCATCTAACTGAATGATCATATATCCATCACAAAAAAAAGAGGACATTTCCTATTTACCACAAAAAGAGGACTTTGAGTGAAAAAGGGGTTTAAAAAAGAGGACACATAAATAGTCACAATTTTATTTAACAAGGTTAGCATTGTCATTTTAAAGAAATATACAGAGTTAAAAAATTATTCAGATTTGTATAAAGTATGCACATAGTGTATAGTCTGTTGCCATTGCTCTAGTTGTCTTTCTTCATTTGTGCCTATTAATACTTCTGTGTAGATCCAATTTTGTTTAGTAGTTGTACATTGTTCTTCTGGAAGGAATGGAAATCTGCGCAAGAATTACTTTGAAGTTTTACTTTAAGAATGAAAGCCCTGTGTGCAACTCAGCATTCAGCATGTTTCCATCCCCTGACCACTGGGGTTACATCACTGAATAAAAATGACGAAGACTGCGAAACTTTCAACATTTCTGAGTGACTCTTGCCATTTTTTTACTTTTTAAAGTATTTGATCCAATTCTGGTGTGCTAGCAAACTGGTGAAATCTTCATCATTGAGGTGACTTACTGTGAATTTTTTCAGATGACTAAGTTGGTCAAAACACTTTGTCATTAACTGGCACTACATTATTTACCAGGAAGTGGGCAGAATGTTCTACTTCATTCCATTTTGATGCTTCACAACATGTCATCCATGTGAAACAAGATATCGTCTATGGGTTTTTTCCACTTGTTCAACTATTCTACATACATGCTGCATGTACAGTTTATTTCAATATAGAATTTGTCATACTCACCATCAAGTCCCTCTCTTTGTTTCCGTGCTAGTAGTTCTTTAAGATTTATGGGTAAGAAATTCTGAGTGAGGTGGTCTTTAACCTTTTTTCATGGAGTACAAGTGATTCAGAATTCTCACACCAAAGTTTCCCGAGACATTCTGAGGGTCAGCTGCTGAGGTTGTGTGTTTATTTTATTCGGACAGTGAAAATATGATGATCATGTATTTCTTAAAAAGTTTAGAGATATTTCTTTTGCATTTTAATACTATTAAAATATGCAAAAACTTTAACAAATAACAAATAGTCAAAGAACCAGACATTTCTACAAATTTAAAAATACCTACCTTGATGGAAATTAAGGAAGAGGAAATGTCCAGGGAAAGAGGATGTGTGGCCTAAACTAACTAAATAGCTACCTAACTAAGTGCATGGATTGAAGTCCTTTTTGAAAAGCTTCTAATTCCTTATCTAGTCAAATTCTGTGCATTTATGGAACCCAAAGTTTCATTACCATGCCTGTAAGACCTTCCAACTCGTCCCTTTCCTGATACAGATGAATTTAGTCCACACCAGCCCTTCCTGTTTCTTAAGACCCACTTGAATATTATTCTTTTATCTTCTTAGGTTTACCATGTGGGCTCTTTCCTTCAGGTATTCCTACCAAAACCCTGTATGCATTTCTATTTTCCCGCATATATGTCACAATCTGTGCCTATCTCATCCTTCTAGATTTGATCACCCAAAAACATTTTATGAGGAGTACAGATCATGAAGCTCAGTTTTCTCCAGTTCTGTGTCACTGTCTACACCCTTGGCCAAATATTTTCCTGAGCACCGTATTTTCCAACACCCTCAGCCCGTGTTCTGTCTTTATTGTGTGAGACCTAAGTTTCACACTCATATAAAAATAGCAGGCAAAATTATATGTATATATGTGTGTGTGTGTGTGTGTGTGTGTGTGTGTGTAAATGTATGTATGTGTGTGTGTTTGTGTATGTGTGTATGTCTACAGGTGCCCCAGAAGTTAAGGTCAATACTTCAGCTGATGCTGAGTCAAAAACGACA
>Ga0136643_10005220_pt1 | contig 18222 bp, 9 predicted proteins | sample TergutLab28metaG_FD_96883 | JGI IMG/M metagenome (GOLD analysis project Ga0136643, IMG submission 96883) | Labiotermes labralis P1 segment gut microbial communities from Petit-Saut dam, French Guiana - Lab288 P1 (version 3) (version 3) | ecosystem: Host-associated > Arthropoda: Insects >...
AAAAATGGGAAACCACAGAGACAAATTTGCCACTACAATGCACAATGCACATACATACTGGCTTCTGTGACAGTTTTTATGTAGACAGAATATGTCAAAATTGAGATGGCCTTGCCACCACTTTTGGGACACTAACTTCTTTCTGTTCCTTAACATGTCAAGGTGATCCCTGAAATGCAAGTGTTTGGTATTGAAAAAGCACTATGCAACAGGGCTGTTGGGAATTCAAAAACATTGACATGTGACGTCATATTTTCACAGTGGTGAATATTAAGATTCCAGTGTGTTGGAGGACTGTTTTTTCTGAAACACAGAAGACAGTTATCCAAAAACAAAGTCTCAGAGGAGCACCCAGCACTGGCAGGAATAGTGAAACTGAAGGATCCTCCTTTGAAGAGATTTAGTCTACTGTCACTGTCACTACAGTATCTTGGTTTTTGCACATTCAGTCTTAGTATATATTTGGACTGGGCCTTGTAGCTTCTCAGCTGTGGGGTGCTAGCATTCATAGAATTTGTGTCTAAGTACACAAAGAGACACTACTATTTCCAACAGGTTGACATAAGACAAATATTCTGTTACTCCATGTTCAGAAATTTATGTTTTGAAATACATGACTCATGTACCAAACACTGAACCCTCTGTAAGAAATTGATAACTGCCAAATATGTGACAGTCCAAGTCAACATGCAGCTACAAGCACATCCTCACAGAATGAACACTTGACAAGCATACCATCCAGTTCCTCCTTCAGGCCTTTGAGCAGCTGAATGGATGTAATATTACCTTCCAACACCAAACAGCAAAAGAATCCTCTCCACCCGAGGATCCATGTTAAGTGTCATTGTTTCTTTCTGCAGACGGAAATGTAACATATGATGCACATGCATTACATAATTGCATAACAACTCAGACTCACAATCACACAAGATCTCCTCCTAATCACTTCACCTGATTCCTTCAGTATTTCAGTTTTAAACCTCTCAATGAAGTGATCTGAAATTGAATATCTCAGCTTCCTACTCCTGAAAGTCCTCTCTCCATGGATCTTGCCTCTCTCATACAACCAGATGTTTGTCTAAATTATGACTGTAAATAAAGGAAATTTAACTCTGAATGCCTTAATAGCATGAAAAAATAAACTAAAAAAACTGTCCTACTGAGGCAAGAAAATCAGTTCATTTTGCAGCAAGCAGAAGTACCCTCGCATCATGTTTCATCTTCCCCCACTGCATGCAGCTGTAATGGTATATAATTCCACTTCCAAATGATAAGAGAATTTTCCACACTCCTGTCATTCATATCCATTAACTCTCGTCACCACAGCTAAAAATTGTACCAAGGACTCGGATCAATTGCCTCTCACCCTTAAATCGTTTCAAACACACTGCATGGTCCGGTATATTCATTTTCTAGTGTAGCACAATTTTGTAAAATGGTATGTGTTAATTTATGGCTTCTTTAGTAATGCTTACAGAGTGTGTACTACTTTGCATTAAATGAAAAGATTAGTAGTGAATAAACAACTGGTAAGGAAGTGGAAGGAAGCAGTTGTTGGAGGTACTAGCTCGGCAAGACTGAGGAAAAACAACCTTGCCAGATAGCTGGTCTCAGAATATGAAACAAAAGTGTTGCTGATTCAACCATAATGGTCAATACAATCATTGTTTTAATGCCCAAGTTGTCCTATTAACATGACATCTTTTAACCCACATTTCATATTTTAGAAAGAAAGGGAGGGTAACATCTGTGTGTCCCTCACTCCATAATTATGTCTGAACCATGAGACATATTATTTGATGTCCTATAATTAATAATACAAATGTTACAACCTGCTACAAGGCTGACGGACAAGACACGCTCAACAGGATTGTTAACAGTGATGAGACATGGGTCATCAATTCAAACCCAAATCAAAATGCACATTCATGCAATTAAAACAGCCTGTTTCACCTGTAACCACGAAGTTTAAAGTCATGACATCAGCAGGTAAGGTTATGCCGACTCTCAAGGCATACTGTTTTTCCATTAGAACAGCTATGCAGACACTTAGGGACTCAATTCACAAAAAAGGGACCTTGGTTATTGAGAAGAGGACAATTGCTCTTGTATGGCAATGTCAAATCTCATGCACCACGTGTATCAGGAGACAATTCAGGAGCTGATATGGAAACTTCCTGATAACCCACCATACTGTCTGGGGCTTGCCTCTAGAAATTTTCACCATTTTGGTCCACTGAAAGAACACATCTTGGTGGCTATTTCCCTGTGGTGCAGAGGTTGAATATGACATATGGCTGTAGCTGCAACAGCAGCCAACACAGTTCAACCTTGGTGGTTTTCAAAAGTTGGAAGAGCAATGGGACAAGTACATTATTTTCAAATCATGTGGAAAAATAAATGTGGTTTGGTAATTTTCTTGCTTGGTTTACTCTTGGGTATTATTTGTGACATACAGACGTCCCTCATCTTTAGAGTTAACATTTTCCTATTTGTAATTTCTAAAAGTGAACCACAAAAAAATGATTTTACTAATATTTTTTATTCTCAGTAAGCAGACACAAAGGAAATTGACAGTTTCAACTGTTACAGTTGGTCAATGTTATGAATTTTGTCTCAGAATACAACCATTTCAACAGACTGTAACTTCCCCCTGTACATTGATTATGGGAATTTCTGTCAGAAACAAACAACAAAGGGGTTCATCAATACATTCCAGAAAGCTCTGATAGAGACAATTTGGAAGATTAGGAAACATAATTGTTTCTTTCACCTTTGCTGTTTCTTTTTCCCTGATGTTTTCTTAAAAACATTACAGTTTGATAAATGAATGCTAGTCATCTGCCTTTACTTTATACATTTTCAGTTGTGACTGCAATCATGTTTTTCCTGACTCTCAATGGAGTTTTCTTCAGTCAGTCTGTCTTACGTGGTCTTCCAACATTTTTTCTTTCACAGACTATAATTTAAAATTCTCTTAAGGATACTTCTTCCATTCTACATGCACCCAGAATTCATTTCTGTAGTCTAGAATTGTACTTGTAACATTAGTAAACTGTATTTCATACATGTACACAGTACATGTACATAACAATATAGACGTACATATACAGCTCATGGCTTCCACATTTATATAAACAACTCTTATAGCCCACCTCTAAGAGTCTGATATAGGGTGAGTCAACAGTAACCTGATAAGTTTTAAAGTTTATTTTGAAAATCATCAGGTTCCCATGACTTACCCTGTACTAATACCGATATAACCATTCTGGGTAAACAAGACAAGGTACAGGCCGGATGCCAACTACGTGCCCCCCCCCCCGACTCTTTCCATGTAGCTGATTTCATTGAACATATACTCTAAGAGACTGCAAACCTCCCAGTTTCCACATTTCATGTCTGTTTTCCACTCTTGAAGTCAACCCAAAAAATCCATCCAAGCCCAAGGTCTTGTGTCAAAATTTTGTAACATATTACTTTGGGAAAATTTCTGCCCCTTAATTAGTTATTAAAGAAAAAATAATTTTAATGATAGTTTTTGCATGGTATTTACTGATAAGCAAGGTAATTTAGTGCTCTAGATTTTACTAATATCACGTCAGTACCTACAGCAATTCATAACTTTGGCTAATGCATATCATCAGTATTAATGATAACAATCTAAGTACCTCCACAGAGTAGAGGCCTGCCTGAGAAGCTATCAAGTCCTCAGCTAGTCAAGAAATTCCCCACATTTTACAGAACCAGAAGGTTCATTAACTGTACCGATAACAGCCCGCCACCTGTCCATCCTCAGTCAGCACAACCAAGGCTATGGCCCTACATCGCACTTCTTTATCATCCTTTTTAATATTTTCCTCCCATCTATACCTAAATCTTTCCAGTGGTCTCTTCCCCTCAGGTTTTCTCACCAAAACCCTATATCCACCACTCCTTTCCCCCCCTACATGCTTCATGCCACACCCATCTCATTCTTCTTGATTTGAGCACCCATATATTTGGAGACAAGTACAGATCATGCAGCTCTTCAATATGTAGTCTTTTCCACCTCCCCCTGTTACCTTGTCTCTCTTATTCCTTAATATCTTCCTCAGCACCCTCAGCCATGTTTCTCTCTCAAAGAGCCCAAGTTTCACATCCACATAAAATGGGCAAAATTATATTTGTGTATTTTAATCTTTATACTTTTGGATAGCAAATTGGAAGACAAAAGATTCTGCACAGAATGATAACAAGATTCCCTGACCTCTATCTGCTCTTAATTCCTTTACGAATGGAATTTTGATTTGTTAGGGTTGTTCCAAAACTATGGGTACCGGATCTTGACCGGGGGTAAATAGGCCAGGTTGCAGCATTGACGACCCACCCACATCTAGCACCAAGGTTAAGGAAAAAGTACAGCTACACCTCTACTCCCCCTCTGGGCCTTCATGGCCTGAACTAGGGTGAACTTCAATTTTGGGTTGTTCCAAAATGTTTGAACTGTTCCACCACTTTAAAGGATTTATTTATTACCACCCTTCCTGTTATGATTTAGTCCTGCATGCTTTTCTCAGGACATGACCATAGCCTTAGTTTTCTCAGCATTCACTTCTAGACCCATCTCCTTACTACTGACTATTAATCATCTGCATTTATTTTAACAGTATGTATGCTTCCAACTAATCCATTAACATCAGCATAAGCCAGAAGCTGATGGGTGCCATTTAATAACAGACACACTATTTACATTTAAGTACTGCAATATGTATGATGTCCAACTGAATTCCAGGATTAAAACAGTAGCCCAGTTTCAAATTACAGCCATATACACACATCCTGTAGACTGCATACTAGGATACTATTAAAAAATGTATGGTACAAGAAGGTAGTAAAATATGGTACTTTTTCATTGGTTAATCATATTTATTGCCTTTATACTGAGAAATAATTTGTAACAAGTGGACAATCAAAACTGTGGCTAACCAAAGTAATGCTACTTCATTTCCAAACTCCTGAGTGCTGGCAGTGGGAGCGTTAAGGAATCAAGGTGTGAACGGTGTACATTATTGTTATGACAATATTCTGGCACTTGGCAATTATGAATAACATCCCAAACATGGAAATGAAACCTCTAAATTAAATTAATAATACAGTTTATACTAAGTAAAACAAAGAACATACCTTTTATACACAATGAGGGGAAAAAAGGATTTGATTTCTTAATTAAAAACACATTAATTTCATTTTTTTCCATCAAATAACTGTATCTTTTTATGTTCTACTGAAAACAACGTCCATTATATCACTCTGCTTCATCCCTATGTACTATTTACACAAACCTACCAAAAATCATAATATAAATCATCTCAGCCTCTCTCATAGAACATTACAATATGTCACTTATCACTTTCAAAATTTAACAAGAAGCATGCACATTTAGAGTTCATGATGCTATTTCTTCATGGCAGTGATTGATAGCGTACTTCATTACTCAAATTTTCACGAGTCTTCACCAGGTGCACCTCGTGATGTGTGATGGCAGTGTTACAATTGAACAAGCATGGTGGCAAAATTCTTTCAAATGGTTTATATTTATTCTCCATAAGAATGCAAAAAAAACCTCAATACTTCGCATTTAATTATGGTGAACATAAGATAACAAGAACATGCATGTCACGATACCATACATCCTCAAAGCAAGCAGTCAAGACATTCATTTTAAGTTCATTTCAGTGATATTCATTTAAGGTAATTTGAACAGAGAGTAAAATTAAATGAAAATGGTAAGAGAAAATGCTTCAGCACAGTACTAATATGCACCACTAAATCCTGCTCCACAAAGACCAGTATACCCAGCAGCCTACATTTCTGATTATACCTCACCCACAGACTACCAATGCAAACAGCTCTAATAGAAAAAAAAGTACATGGATGACCATTATATAAATGGTGTCCAGTGTGGGTACAGACCATTCCATTATTTAAAGGTTTCACAGCACTGTAAACACAAATACCTGACTCGCAAAACCAGAGGCAACAATGTTGAATATATTAAAATCAAATAATACATGCCTGGAATTAACTGATAAGGGTCTACTGCAAAATTCACTTTGGGCTTTTTCTTAAGGACATTGGAAGGAATGCTGAAGAAACACCCCAGCCCCCAACATCTGAAGGCACAGCTGGTTTATAATGAGAGAAACTAATGCTGTTGGTCATTCATCCTAAGATTTAAATGATACTTCAAAAACTTTGTAAAAAATGTGTATATAGATGTTGATCTTACTGTCCTTTTGGTAAGACAGCCACAAACTGAAGCACGAATAATGTTTTCTTGAAGACTTTAGCCACATTAATAGGCAAATACTTAACTGGCAAACTGGCTTCATGTTGTCTCATTACTACAAAGTGTAAATGGAGGTTCTACTGAATGTTGCATCCTTCTGTACTAAATTAACCCACATTGCATTCAAAAACCTTGCAAAGAGGGATGATTACCAAAACATAATGGTTTACTGCTTCTAAACTTCACCATCTTGAGATCCACACAGTTTGACATAAGACATACAACCAAATTCAGTTTATTATGCTTGAATTTTGGGACTGTTAAGGTAAAGTTCAACACTGGACTGGTATGTCACTCAGCATAAGAACCCATCTGGGTTATTTTTATCTCAACACATGATAAAGCCCAGTTGATCTCAATACATCTCTTAAATATTTCAACTCATTTAGGTTGCCAATCTGAATTCAACAGGAGCTGAAAGAATGTTTTAAATAAAGAATATGAGATGGGAATGAAACTTTTCAGTACACAATCCCAACTACACAAAAAATACACCAACAGATGCAATACAGTTTAAATCTAACAAAATATAAACCTGCAACCAAACCAGTAGGAATCACAGGACATGCCATAAGACTTAAAAATAGAGACCACCACAAATTTCATTCAATGCTAGGGTTCAATTAGAAGGCATTGATTTAAATGCAGAGTAATTAAAAAGATCTGAAACCACAGCAATTGCACAAAATGAACATGCAACACCATGTGGGCACCAAGGAATGTCAACAAAAATGAAGTGATGTTAAGCACACATCAACATGCAAAACAATATTATGGTTTTATTTCAATTGACACAGCAGCTGAGTTAAGTGATAACGATACCAACAGAGAAATACCACAGTGTTTAAGTGATCAAGGAAATCTATAACCGCTGGGTATAACTCAATACCCAATTTCTCTTCTACCACAGTTCTGTACCGGAATTGTCATGCACATTTTTTATGCCCCTTGTATGTCCTACACAATCCAGTAGAGACTGCAAAGAACTATTTCATGTAGCATTATCCACTCCCAAGTGTACTTAACACAAACAATGCAGTCAAGACAGGAAATAAAAAAAATGGAAAACCTGGAGGATGAGCTGATCTGTACATACAAAACCCATATGGAACATTCATCTTGATTCTCATGTTCTATTGACATAATTAATTATGCTGCCCCAAAAACAGTAATTTCAAAGAATGTGAGAATGTCAATAATTACAATGCAGAAATTGAGAAAGTGAACTTTCAACATACAACAAAATTCCAACTTTGTATTAAATTACCATCAAGGATCAGGTCATGGAACATACTGTACTAAAGCAGACCATCCAATCATACACATTACATATGATATATATTTTGAATAATGGAGTTCAAAATTAGGTGAATAATGGAACAAAGTTTTAAAAATTAATTATGGTCCTAATCTGCACAGATCTAAAGACAGGGCTTAATTTCTTCAAAAAAGCCAAATTTCATTCTACATAAAAATTTCTGTACATTTGACCATAATAGTCTCAGTGCCCACTGTTAAGCAAAACGAAATTTGACCTATAAAATGTAGTAAGACACCAAGCAATCCTATATTTTTTATCCAGTCACCAAGATCAGCCCTGAAACCTGTCTCATGTATTCTTTTTCCAGATGTCAAAATTGCTACTTATACCATCAAAAACTGAAATGCTGCACTAGCCAGTGTTGGTTCAGGTGGCAGCTATTCTAGGTACTGATAAGCAGTAAGGTCTACTCAGGAAATGTCCTTACGTTAAAACAGTCATCACTGAATACTATTCTTTTTTCATATACCAGATACTTCTTTAGTCATCCTTACAACTTCTCTGGATTTGGAGACTACTCAGATCTAAAAAAAATGGTAAGCATGTTACCCACACCATGGCTCACAAGGCTGATCATCAGCCTCTCAATAGGGAGGCCTAGGGTTGATTCCAGGCCAGTGCATGTGGCCCTTGGAATGGGCAGTGATATTGGGACAGGTCCTGCCCCAAGTACATTGGTTTCCCATCAGTTAACATTCCACAAATGCTCAATGCTCATACTGCATTCACATTCACTACATCATGATCTTCATCAAAACCATAATTTATTTTACTTTATCTTTTTGGAAGTTGTTCTCGTTTTTTGGCACAGAATGTATTAACTCATTCACCTGTTTATTGTTGACATGTTGAACTGTTCAAAAATCCAGAATTTCTTTTGAAATTAATGGTAGCAGCATTTCAGGCAAGATTTTCATTGCACTTGTCTTTTCATCTTGTCTTCTGTCTATTCTGCCATCTGAAACCATGTAACATAACACCAGAAACACCATCTACAAGCAAACAGATTCGCAGCATCTGCAATTGACATGATTTTCTGCACCCATCCAGACTGGCCTGGAGGCACAGCCAGCCTCCTGTACTGTGGGTACTGGGTCTCTTTCCCGGGGTAAAGCAGATAGTGCGTGCCATTGACCACCCACCCCTATCTAGCACCAAGGTTAAAGAAAGAGTACAGCTTTATCTTTATTTTTGCACTACACATGCTACCTGTGCCCAGGGTCAGCAATTAATTTTAAAACCCATTCACTTACAAATTACGTATTTCGGACTGGGTGAAAATGTTCTTTGCATAACTCTGGCACATACACATTATTTAGTAACATAGTACACAGAGGCCATGTCCATATATTGTTTCCCCTAGGCCATGCTTCAGGTACAAAAACCTACATGCTGGATTTAGTGCTGATTTCAGCAGGAAAATGAACAAACATCATCTTAGGTAAATAATGGGTGCATCAATACTTGTAGAATCCAAAATTTTCCAACACTTTTACAAACTGATATATCTGAGTGCAACATGTAATAATAATGGAGTGTAATGCTTAACTTGGAAAACACCTGGGGTGTGCATACAGAAATGAAATTGAATATGTTCGCAAACAAGCATGTTACATGTCATGCTTGTAATAAAACGCATCAGTTCCTAAAACTTCCTAGCCTGAAAGTTATTATTCTGAAATGCCACCTGGACTGAAACAACTCTGAAAGTTAAAAGTGCTACATGTAAAGCAGACATCTGGGAAAAGTATATAAAAATAACCAACTGAACTCCAACACATTTGGAGACAGCACATTTTGTAAAATAAGGGCACAAAAAACTACAATCTTTCATATGTTAAAAATCTCTAACACCAGCTTCATACCTGTTACTCCCTTACACAGCAAAATGTTCCAAAATATACTCAAAGAGGGAACAGCCTACATATTGCATCTACAGATATGTATTTTTATGTCACCACACATTCTAATTTATACTACTGTAGCTACATATTTTGAGCAGTGCTACAGTAATAATCATGCTGGTCCTTAAAATGGTAAGATGCATATTAACCTTTTAAAGCCTAAGACTTACTTTATGTACCACCAGTTTTAAAGAAATTCTGCGTTCTGCCCACAGTGCATTTGTGTTTTGCGTGGATCTCAGAACAAACAGCGATTATTTATCTATACAACATTAACTTATCGGTTTTTATAACCGAGGCAGAGAGCGTTTACTGCGGGGTACAAACTGGGTCTTTAAATCAGACAGATACAGTTTCATCCTTCAAGGGTTAATTAATATGTTTAAATTTATGAGTGTATGGTGTGTGATTACCTAGTTTTGGTCTTCGACATAGCAGGCTGGCAGATACCATGCAACTAACTCTCCAATCCCTACCAATGCTTAAGAATTCAGTGGATTGATTTAAATCATGACTACAGAACCAATATATTAAAGTGTAAATCACTGGTTCTGTAGTAATAATTTGCCACAGTTACACATAACAAAGCACACTGTTCAGGTATACATAATTACTGTTAAATCGGAGTTCATATAACAATTTTAAACTTCTGGACACACAGAAATATTTATGTAAGATGTTTTAGGAGAAAACCCAATATTGAAATAAAATCTAATACCATCTTAACTCTAATTTGTATGTGGCCTATTTTTTAATTATTTACAAGATTAGCATGTGGAAGCATTTAAGAACTGATGCCCCAACATATTTAATAAGTGTGTAGCTCATCATTCAACAGTGTCATGCGGAAACTCTTACCTTCCTTTACATTTCCCTTCCTAAAATGGTACTAAATACACATGAAGAAACTAAACAGGAAGCATTGGTGTTGAAGTGGTGTTGCAGCATTCTGAAGTAGAATTTATCCATCATAACATTTTCTGGCTCACATTTACATTCACAACAACTACATACAACAAAATTTCCCTTTTAAAAAAAGCTTCTTTTACCAAACTATTGCATGATATTGCAAATAACAATAGTTAGCCATAAAATGTCAATATAACAACTTCAATACCAAAAATGTTGTAGTCGTCAGTATAATGGGCACATGAAAATCACATTACTGGGTTAATTAGACAGAATAAAACCAAACAAACTGAAAATGAAGTCAGCACTGCTTGTTAAATCAGAGTGATTTTTAAAGTATTTCCCATATCATGCTTATGGAGAATAAACTCAATACACAGGCAATAATTCGTGTGCATTCAACTGAATGGTTCAATTCATTTCCTGTATTTAAAAAAAAATCAGGCAAAAGTTTTGGCAGTGAAACATCAGTCTTTTATCACAAAAATCACATTTTTAAAGTATATTGCGTCACATGAGTTCTTCACTTAAATAAGACAAATGCCATGGCATAAAGAAAACAAGTTCAATGTGTGCCGCCATTCTAAAATTTAACGCCCTGTGGCTCAATACGACCACAGTCTGTGAAATTCACCAGGCACACATAATGCAAAAGAGAAAAATTATTTTTTTTAATCCACTAGAAAAAGACAAGGCATTCCTCCAGTGAAAGATACTGAAGACAGGAAATAATACAACACAAATAATAAGGTGAAACACACAAACAAGTCTTTCACATACGAACAGATATGATTTGCTTTCCTTGGGAACCTCTCAGTTCCAATGCACTTCATTCACATCACAACTTTTCCTCTCCAGTGCATAAAAATATCCAGCATCTTTCCTTCTCGAATCTTACATTACCATCCTCAATTGTTCTATGTTCCAAGGGCATCAAAATGTTTCATGATAACATATAATTGATTGCTTCTGCATCTTCTTCCAGTAAGTTACACACACATGTGTGTAGAGTGGGAAAATATTCAATGAGATCACCCGTTTCAAACGTTTTCTTCTTAGTTTTCGATGTTACTGTACTTTTGCTTTTCCCCTCTTATATAAAGTTTTACTCACTTGATATTTACAAATGTCCACCACTTTAGTTTGTACAGATCTTCTTTATACATCCATCCAGAATTCTCTGATGGAATAAATTATTTCTCTCTCTTTCTCTCTCATATATTCTTCTGTTTCCTACACTATGTAACTTCTTGCAATATTTAATGCTATATTATGTACATGAAGAGAAAATACTACTTTATCCTTTAAACTGATATACATGCCACTTCTATCCCAGCCACATACTCCTTTACATGTCTTGTTACTGGACCCAGTTCTTCATCAAATGGTGTTAAAATATGTTCTGAGATCATATATATATATATATATATATTTCTTTCTCCACAATCATCACCGATACAAAACCAAGATCAGTTTTATGCTTAATGTGTTTAAAACCACCTACATTATGCACCAAATCATGCTACACATGAATCTTTTGGCACCTTTCACACAGTGGTCACTGCTAATTCAGATGCCACATCCACTAATTGGGCAAGACCAGAAGTGAACATCCCATCAGTCAACTGCTACTGTCACCGGTCATCATGACAAGATGAGACTTCCAACCTGAGTGCTGGCAGGACTTTGCTGTAATGGATATAACAAACTATTAGTTAAAAGAAATATCAAGGAGGATGTACAAAGGAAAAGAGAAACACAAAGAAGGTCTTGGTGGGTGAACCAAAAGGAATGAGGCATCTCGGTGTAGATGATACAACAATAATGAAATGTATCTTAAAGAAGTAGGATGGGTTGGTGTGGAATGAATTAAAGTGACTCACAATTGGGACCACTGTCTATCTCTTATGAACACAGTAATGAAGCTTTGGGTTCTGAAACATGGGGATGTCTCAAATAGTTGAGATGCTATTAGCTCCTCACAGAGGACTCTGCTGAATGGAGTTGGTTACTTAGTTAAAAAAAATATGTAACAACAGTTATGTCTCGTCTGTAGCAAATAGGTGGGTCAAACTGATTAAGTTGCTCAGTGCATTTTGATCTCTGTTGCCAGAATGAGCCAAAGACATAACAGAACCTATCTCTCCATCCTGAACATGTGACAAAAGTGACACAAAAAAAAATGGTAAAACTGAGATAACCTCACATTCTTTGACACAGCTGGTTTCTGACAGCAATATAATGGTGTGAATTTTGGACAGAGCAAGCTGTAATCAACAACATGGGGGTTCAGAAAAATTGAAGACAACAGAAAATTAGCCACATACACACTGAAACCACTTCTCCTCCACAGTGCCCACCACAGCCACCCATTTTTCCCACCAACTGTCGCATGTATTTTGTTATTTATTCTTGCACTCTCAGTTTCATGATGAAATATCTGGGCCTACTGCAATGGCAAACATGGCCACTTCTTGTTTTTAGTATAAGCAGAAAGCCAGAACAGTGTATTTAGCATGATGACTAGACTACCAGCTAGGCAACCTTCTCTAAGACATCCAGATGGGCTCTAGAGTCTACCATGCCTCCTATGCAATGAATAACTGGCCCTTTCCCCAGAGGTACAGGGGGTTAGGCTGACCAGTTACGTTCATCTAGTGCCAAAGTTCAGAATGAGTGTAATTATACCTCCACTATATGAGTTCATATAACAATGTTACAACAGTGAGAAATTCATGGCTAGGGCAGGAAGGTAAGTCCAAGCTGCTATAAGTGGAGATATGGGAAATGGAGGAAACAAACTAAGCAATAAAAAGATAGTGTAAGGTATGCCATAAGAGAGATAATACAAAGTTGTGATTATAAAGTCAAATTTTCAGGCACCAATACAATTCTGAAATAAAACACATGCACCATATTTACATGCTAATTGGGTGAGCATTTATTTTCAATATTTAGTCCATGAATAGGGGTATTAATTATGTGCAACCAAACATGAAGACAACCTACGCTTGTGTAAACACCAATTACAATTAAGCCACACTGCTGAAACAAATATTATTTGCAATATGCATTAGCATTTACACTGCCACTCCATGTTGTTCCTGTCTCCCCTCTACAGAATACCTGATCCTGTCATATTACAAAAGATTCACATTATTATTCATATATAAAACATACAGTTCCTGCATCTATTACCTACACCTAACAAAGAATTCCCAATTACTTTCATAATCACAGTCAAACATTTTCCTTCATTTGTATTTCCAAGGCAACTCCTCACATTACAGATGCTAAATTAAGGGCAGGTAGCCATGAATTATATCCCGGTATGCTAGACAATACAAAGTGAGATGCAAACAAATCTTGTAAGAAAATGTTTAAAATGTGTGGGGAAAATAAATGACAGAATGAATCAAAACCAAAAATAAAGAGGGAAAAAAAGTGAAGAGCAATGCCTATACAAGGCTGAATATAAGGAATTCAATACAATGGCAGCAAATTGCTACCACATATAAAACAGCAACACTTCTTTCTTACCACAGGATGCAGCATAAAGTGGTCAAACACTTCACACAGCTCATCCATGCGATACTCCTCGAGGCACACAAAACCCTCTAAACCTGGTGCTTGCTTACGAGCACAATCCATGCAGTGCACCACGTGACGCTTCTCCTGCTCACGGATGAACAAGATGTTGAACACCTCGATCTGTAGACACACATGCAAAAGTTGTAACTCACACACAAGACTGACTACACCTATCCATTTTTTTCAAGTAAAGTGATACAGCACAAGAATCAAGTTCTGCTAGGCCATCATAACTGATCAGGATGATGCTTACACACTGGTTATCTACCATACAGAATTCATATGGGGTGACGAATAACCGGAATTATTTTTTTAAAATGGTTTATTAGTTTTTATACTATTACAACTCTAGTCTCCTTCAAAGTACTCTCCTTTGGACTTGATACACTTGTACCAACGTTTTTTCCACTGGTGAAAACATTTCTGGAACTCTTCCATGCTGATGTTGTTCAAGACCTCCAGCGTTTTCTTTTACATCAACAAAACAGTTCCCTTTCATCTGGCCTTTCATACAAGGGAACAGGAAAAAGTCGCATGGCGTAAGGTCGGGTGAATAGGGAGGATGAGGGATAACTATCATGTTGTTTTTTGCCAAAAAATGCTGCACACTCAAGGCTGTGTGGACAGGGACATTGTCGGGGTGAAGGAACCAATTACCGCTGCTCCACATTTCTGGTTGTTTTTCCATACACTATCGTGTAATCTTTTCAACACCTTCAAATAAAATTGTTGATTCACAGTTTGTCCAGGAGGAACAATTTCCTTGTGCATAATTCCATGAGCATAAAAAAACCCTAATCAACATGATATTAACATTTGATTGAACCTGTCGCGCCTTCTTTGCTTTTGGAGAATTAGCATTTTTCTATTGGCTCGATGCTTGTTTTGTTTCTGGGTTGTAACTGTAGCAGCAAGTCTCATCTCTGCTCACAACTTTAAAACAATTGTTTTTTTGATCCTCTGTCAACAACCAAGGAACGAATTTTGTAGAAACACGTTTCATATTCAAATCTTCTGTTAACATTTGCTGACATGAACTCTAAGACAAAACAGTTATCTCAGAAATCTCATCAATGGTCTGACGACGATCTGCATTGATTGCACTGCGAACTTTTTCAAGACTTTCATCATTTCGGCAGGTTGAAGGACGGCCAGATCTTGGCTGGTCCTCACATGACATTTCACCTCCTCTGAAACGTCAATACCACTCGTACGCTTGAGTCTTACTTAAAGCTTCTTCCTTAAAAGTTTTTTGCAGCATTAAAACAGTTTCAGCAGCTCATTCCCCTAACAGAAAACAAAACTTCACACACACTCTTTGTTCTTTACTACCAGCCATCATAAAAATCACTGAATTTCCTAGCAGGCACTTAGAAAAAAAGCCACAACAACAATAACAGTCAACCTAGATTGATGCCATGCAGCAGACTGCTAGACTATTGTGTTGACTCGCGACACCTCACAGCACATTGCATAACTAATTCTAGTTCGTGCGCCACATTTAAATTCTGGTTATTTTTGGGTCCCCCCCTCGTACACAATTACACTTGTTATAATGCAAATGAATCACAATGAAACACATTAGAAATTTCAAAGTGGTAGTTACAAATGTGTAAAAAAAAAACAAGCAATGTTAGCAAGCTTAGCTCATAAAAATTGTCTGAAATAATCTTCTGAGAGGTCTGTTTTATAAAGTAGCAATTTTTGGTACAGGCTTAGAAAATCTCACCCTCTCCAGTACAGGGTCTGGAATGTCCTTCTTGGCAATTGCAAACTGCTGACAAGTTCACACCATGTTGGAAATGTATGGAGACAACACACACTTCCCATAAGTGCCATTAGGATAAGAATTAAAAGTGAAGGATTATAATTCCTTGCACAGCATTGGAATGTTTTTCAGATCATATACGCAGAGACCACCTGTACACAGCTTTGTTAACTTCTTTCTTCCCAGCAGAAGTCTTTTTGCCTGCAGTCAAACTGCATCATCAGCAATGCTCATTTTGATTTTCTACCTACAGAAATGCAGAGAGTGCTGATTCTATATTTTCTTGTGACATCACCTTTTTAATCACTCCATCTATCTCTTGTAGCATTTTTTTTTCTTCTCATGCAAAGAAAAATCCAGCTGTAAAAGTGACATGGATTGAAACTGCTCTGAAAGAGCCTGCTGCTTCAATGTATTATTATGGGAGTCTTCTTAGCTTCAGATAAATGCATTTTACCTTGGCAGATGTGTTTTATTAGTATTAGCAAATCATCCTACAGTGGGGTCCTCTTGCATTCAGATATATATGGTACTTGATAAAACACAAAATGTTTCTTAAACCTGGATGATCACAGGTTAGAATCCTGTCAGAAGCAAGATATTTTTGTATTCTCCAAAATACCCAAACTGGCACTACAGCCCACCCACCCTACTATTCACTGGGTACCAGGGTTCTCTCACAGGGAGCTAAAGTGGCCAGGGTGTGAAGTTAACAAGTCACCTCCATCTAGTGTTGAGGTTAAGAATAAGTGGAGTTGTACCTTTAGCCTCCTTGTATGCCTTCATTGCATGGACAGCGACGCTTTTACCTTTACCTTGATGTGACCATGTGAAAATATGTCTGTTGGCATAACAGTGTAAAATATAATAAAAATATCTTCAGCTAGTAGCCATATCAAGTAGTCGAATGGTGACTGAACCACCTGACACAATTTCTATCCCAAGAAAAATTTTAATGAACTCAGTCACCATGAAAGATTCAGATTAGATAGTGTAAAATATGATGGTGGAAGAGAACTAGATACCCAACTGAAGGTCAAAATGTAAAATTTGCCTGGTTTTATGCACTTGTAAGCATCACACACTTACATCCTTTAAAAACTGGACAAAAAGTCACTGATGGCATCCAAGGGAGCAGCATTTAATTTGGCATTACTTTCTTCTTGATGTCCTCAATCCCCTATATCATTTTCCTTTGAAGGTGGTTATTATTTTAGGGAACAGAAAAAGACCGTTTGTATTATATCAGGTGAATAAGCTGGGTGGCTGATTTCCATCACACTGTGATGGGGGTTAGGCTCTCCAATCTCTTTCCCCATTTCCTAAGGCTGCATGGAACAAACCTGCTGAACATCTACTATTTTCCCATACCTTCATGAAGAACATAACAAATCACCTCCCAGTTAATGTGCAAGTTCCTCTTCCATAAATTTTACTGTCATTTGACAGTCTAGAATGACAAATTCACCAACGTTTACAAGTGTTGTCACATTCTGGGCAGTTGGCAGGTGCCAACTCCTTGATCATATCCAAGGTCCTCAGAAATACAGTTTCACTGACATAAACAGTTTTAAGCACTTTTCATGTTTCTGTGCCTGTCTGCCAGAGTTTGCAAAAAAAAAAAATTATATTTGCTCATGCTACTCCATGACAATACAGAAAAACATAACTTATGAATGGAGCTGCTAGGAATGAACTCATTATGCTAGAATTTCTTCTTTAATGAACACCAGCCATCATAACAAGAACTAACAGACAAAAACTAAACCAGGCCATACTTGTGTCACAAGAGTTTATTTGAAACTGGTAACACTAACAATTGCACTAAAAATCTAAATGCCAAGTTCACATTGTTCCCAAACTGCTGCATGCATGAATGCACTTCCTGAAGGGAATAATCATATCAGATTGATTACAGATACAAAGATGACACTCAGAGGAGCAGACAATGACAATGATCACTATCTGATGGTTGCAAAAGTCAGTGAAAGATTGCAGCAAGTAAGCAAACCATTCTCAAAAAGCTAAACAATATGAAGTTAAAGAACAGTACCAGATTAAAATCTCAGGAAAGATCTGCAGCTTAATAAAACACATAATGTGGCTGATAACATTTGGGCTACATATTTCCAGACAGCATTACCTTATCTAATTCCACTAACGAACAGCACCAAGCAAAACCGTAACAAAGTACATCTGTCCATAAGAATAATGTCAATGCATTAACTTTTTGGTGCCCGAATTATTTTTTTAATTTTAGCACACCCTGTATATAAATTGTGAATAATACAGGAACCAAATATGTTAGAATTATGAAACAAACTGCATTTTGAAGAGAAAAAGAACGGAGAGTATATACCATGTTTAAAATATTCAGTACCTATATTTGTTGAATAAATAT
>Ga0136643_10005221_pt1 | contig 18220 bp, 11 predicted proteins | sample TergutLab28metaG_FD_96883 | JGI IMG/M metagenome (GOLD analysis project Ga0136643, IMG submission 96883) | Labiotermes labralis P1 segment gut microbial communities from Petit-Saut dam, French Guiana - Lab288 P1 (version 3) (version 3) | ecosystem: Host-associated > Arthropoda: Insects >...
AGAGAATATTCTGTCTTCCAGCTTGCCGTGCAAACCACACACATTCAAACGCACACAACTATTCCGAGCCTTCGCCCATCTGTCAACCCGGTAAGAAGCAACATGTAGATGAAGATGAGTATCGAGCATTGGTGGAACGACACTGACAGGGGAAACCGAAGAACTGGGAGAGAAACCTGTCAGTGTCACTTTGCCCACCATCAATCTCACACGGACTGGCCTGGGACCGAACCCGGGCCACCGCGGTGAGAAGCCGGCGACTAACCGCCTGAACCATAGCAGTGCCACGCTAAAAACTAAGATTAGTCCGAACTGTGTACCAAGATTCAGCTCGTACCCCGCAGTAACACACACTGTGTGGACAGAACGTAGAATTTGTGAATGTTAAACTGTCCACACAGTGTGTTTTGCGTGGATCTCAGAGCAAACAGCGATTATCTCCCTATACGGCATTAACTGATTGTTTTATAACCCAGGCAGAGTGTTTATTGCGCGGTACGGACTAACCCTTTAACTCTACTGCGAGTTACTCTTACAATTAAGCTTCACAATGCCAAACTGTCAGCAGTATTATTCACTTCAGCCTTCTGCTGTTTGTCAGGCTGCAGAACAAACTGCGCGCCTCGTCGACACCTACAAGGTACTTTGAACTTTCAGAGCATAGCCGTAGGTTGCATGGACAGCACTGAAATTGAATACCTTCTGTCAACTTTCAAATCCAAGTGTATCAACTTTGGACACTGTGTAGTGGATGGCGACAACTGACAGCACAAGGGTCACTTCAGTCGTCATTCCCCACCGTTAGGTGCAAAAGCCAAACATGTCAACCTGATCTTCACACAACAAAGGTTGGGTCTGTAAGTTCATATATCTCTATATTGGGGATTTCGAACTTTCGCGATTATTTTAACACACTATTTTAACCGCTAGAGACTGGTTCCGACGAAACGGTAAGAGATTACTCGGCAGGCGAGCCGGGTTCCCCCACTGCCCTGCCACTTTTCAAGATCCCTCCAGTTCAATGTTTCACAGACAGTGCTGCGTTTTGCGCCGCAGAAAGCGTTTGGATTTTATTATACATAAACGTTCAGGATTTTTATTACTGGCACTTAGTAAGTTCATGGACCCTGATGGGCGTTTGAGCCTGGTCTCATCGACCCCAGTTAATCATGACTGTACTTGACGCAGGCCAGGCATGTGCAGCGGGGCAAGCACAGCTGCACCACCCAATTACAAACGCGTTGTACAATTCAGTCTTTCGGCGGTTAGTAAAGCAAGGTTTCTGATTTTCCTGACCCCTGAAGCTGACACCAAGCACAAACCCACGCTGCGCAACATCGCAGACGAGCAAACACCTGGATTCATCTCGCTCATGATACGAGCGGGCGGGCGACGAGCTGTTGTCAACACGGTCATGAACCCCATGGGTGTCCACGCAATGAGGGGAATTTCTACACTGGCTAAGAAACTACAGGCTTCTCCAGGAGGACTCTACTCTGTGTGGAGTGGCTCACATCAGGTCATGTCCCACACACGGCTGCTTTGCCTGGCATCGTCAGCCGCTACGTGCTGTGGGCGGACACTGGGAAGGCCCAACTGTGGTGCCAGGCTGTTCGTCCATCCAGCCAATAAAGCCCACACTACTTGCCAGTATGTATCGCTCCTGTTTGCTGCTACGGACCTAACAGAAAACAGTGATATTACGAAATTTACCGCGCCCTCTTATCGATACAGATGGTAGTGTGGCTGTTAAAGCAAAGTACAAGAAGGGATGAGAGTCTCCATCTGGTGCGTAAACCAATCACTGGGCTTTGAAGGCTTTACGTGTCAGTTCCATGACGACCATCTGCGTCGGTCAACCCTTCGAATTCAGTTTACTTATCACCTACAATAATAAGGACGAAACGCTGGAATCCTCGTATCTATGGGGTAATACGTGCGAGTCGGAGATTCCAAACTGAACTGACTATCCGAGCTTCGGATGGCTACGAGTTAATCGACATGGCAAATGTCACTGTCTCGCCATGCCATCTACTGCACACCACGCGTACTTCGGCCAGCTCCATCACGGTGTGCATCAGCACACACATACCTTCGTGGCTGCACGGCGACAACTGTTGGCGCGCCTGCAGCTCTTCCATCCCAGTCTATCACGCTAAGGGCTGCTACGTCACCTTCTGCATCCCCGCTGACAACCGTTACCGTAACGACACTACACAGCCTATTCATATAAACAGACAGTTTGCAATTCGATTTGACATTGTACTGGCAGCGCCTTACAGTTTCGAATACTGAGCGCACATAGGATGGAGGAGGGATGTGGTCGTGGCCGACATGAAGGAACTAACGGGGAACAAGACAGGATGGGTTCTATAAAGTAACATTGAGGCGCGTTCGTGCAGCGGGAAAGCAAAAAAGCTATACGTATTCGTAGTGTGTTTGTAGCCTTAGGTATCCAGCATGCAATGCGCATGCGCCATTTTGTCATCTGTGGTCTGCCCAGCTCTACACCATTTGTACACATTATCTCATTAAACGGCACGATTTTCGAGAAAAAAAAGTATTGCGCATAAAATGTTTTGATTTCTCTACAAGTTTTGTCCGAAAATGTTCTCACTGTAAGTAGAACTGGGCGAGATGTGATCAAAAATGTGAATTGGTCTTCATGCAACGTCAACCGTTATTCTTGTCCGATTTTAATGAAACTTGAATTTTCTCGACGGATTTTCGAAAAACACTCAATATCAGATTTCATAAAAATCCGTCCAGTGTGAGGTGAGTTGTTCAATGCGGACAGACGGACGAACAGACACGACGAAGCTAGTAGTCGCTTTTCGATTTTGTTAATGCGCCTAAAAGTGTGCAATGTACAGTAAACACTGAGTAATAAGCACTAAAAACAGAAAACGAGCATTACAAATAGAGCACTAAGGAATGAGTACTAGAAAAGGAAGACTAGGAGAGGCGCAGTACACACCGAGCACTACGACATGGGGGCCGCACCAACCCAGCACCTGTTGTTACATTACGCCCGCCATGTACCTTGGTATCTGTCGTCCACGCTACCCGGCGTCACATCGCAGAAGGCAGTAACTTACATCCACCAAGTGAGACTCTCTCAAACGTTTCAAACACGTCTACAGTGTCAGTGTGTTTCGTCAGCCGACACGCCTCTCCTGTCCAGCGCGGCAACTTCTCCGACATCCCGACACTGCGGGCCGGCAAGCACGCACGAGCAGGCGTTTAGAACAGCCGGAAGGGTTCACAGCGATCAGGTCGACGGAACTGTGTCCTCATTGAGAAGCTTACAGTGTCTCAGCTGGTAAAGAAACTAAACGCATTTTATAGAATCAGAAGGTTCATTACCATGCTCACAATAGCCCGCCACTTGTCTGCACCCTGCGCCAGATTAATATAGTCCACGCACTGCCCAGGCTATTAGTTTATGACCCCATTTCCGCCATAGAAGTGGCCTCCTTCCTTCAGGTTCTAGCCTATACACACCACATGCTACACCCAACTCATACTCTTCCATTATGATCGCCTAATAAAATTTGGAGATCAATACAAACCATAAAGCTGCTCATTATGCAGTCTTCTCCAGTCTCCTGTCACTTCCTCCCTCTTAGGCCCAAACATCTTCCTCGGCACCTTATACTAGCTTTATGCTGTTATTCTGTCCTGCATTCTAACCCCAGACATGATCATTGATCATACACACAGCTTCCTTTATAAACCAAACTTCACGGAAACAGATGGTTACAAAACAGTTCTCCAAAACTGACGCGGGTGTACGCTCGACAAACCGTTGCAATTTATAACAAATTCTACACATCCGGGAACATTATAACGCTTATGAAATTTCTCTCACTTCGCTACGCTTGTGCCTTGTGGTCGAACTGGCACCTGAAACCAGCCGAACCGTGTCCTGGCAGCACAACAGCCGAGTGAGGCGCAGCTTCAACTGGCACCATTCGATGTGCCCGTTTACACCGCCGTGACAAACGGTGATGTCTAACAGGTGAGCTGCTGCAGAACTGCAGCTGATTCAGTTACGTCAAACAGGCACACCTGCAGACATACGTAATGAAATGCCGCCTGTGGCTACCGTAAGGGTGCGGTGTGCGTGCAGAAGCACCGCAGCTGTCCTGCGCCAGCACAGAATATTGATCAGAACGTACTGCGGTAACTGCGGCACTGAAGAACGTACTGTCGTAACTACGGCACAGAAGAACGGACTGCTGTAACACCGGCACAGCGGTACAGAACTACTGTTTGCCCTAACCGCGCCAAACACGGCACAGAACACTACCTGTGTGTACGGCTGATCCTACTGTCCAGCAAATTATTATATGCTCCACTGTACCTACTGAATGACTACTCTGGTACAGAATTCAGACTGCTTCAGAACACTGACACACTAAAAATTCAGACTTTCAGAACACTGACACACACTAACAATTCAGGCTGTTTCAGAACACTGACACACACTAACAATTCAGACTGTTTCAGAACACTGACACACACTAACAATTCAGGCTGTTTAAGAATACTGACACACACTAACAATTCAGACTGTTTCAGAACAATGACACACACCAACTATTCCTACAACCTGCACGCTGTTCGCGCTGACCACAAATTTCAAACGGCGAGCAAAAGGTAATGCTTTGTCACAGAAAACAGCAAACTGTGTGCTGCGCATTTTACTATTTGCAATGTTTCGAAAATGTTGTATTTTTTATTTCGTTTTCTTCTCAGTTCACATTAAAGTTTCCTCCTGCAGTCTTCACTCTATCGGCACATCTGCTCCCCATTCGTGTCGGATAAACGAACATTCAGATAATACTGGTGAAGGCTAAAGCATCAAATAACAGATGCGTTTCTAGAGATGTACACGAGACAGACACAATGAACTTCCAGAATCAGACGTATTGGACACACACCACAAAGTGAGTTACTTTGTAACACTCTGAAGTGTTGTCTAAACTACTGACAAAACGGCTGGTTATGAAATGTCGGTCGCTCCCAATTCCTCTTACACTGCCCAAGTTCCCTGAAGCTTGCAAAATGAAATCCAGAAAAGAAGTTGTCCCAATTTTACCCTACAGGCGGGGGTTACTTCAGACACAACGCTTGTAACTAAAATCTGTAGGTATCAGAGGAACTCAAACTGCAATTCGAAACTTCAAACAATTAATGCATTTTATTTGTACAATGAATATTCATTGCACAGCAGTGTCAGTAACCTGCCCCCTGTACTTACTGCACACCCAGTCACACCTGCACCTGCAAATCTAGAAGACACACAACAATGTTAGGTACCACAAACACTAGGCACCACCGTGACTTGCATCCGTCGCTGTTGTCACAAGAACAAAATCAGAGACTTAATGTAATGTGCATAATCTGACGAGTGCACGGCGACGGAATGCAATGGAACTGTTTCTCGGGCTAGCAGTTCCGTGATGACGTACAGAGACGGCGTCGTCGCGGCCGATCCACATGACGTGCGCCGGTACTTTCACACATTGACGGTGCAATAATTGTATTTTCAGGGATTTACGGTAGGTGTCGTTTGATCGATGGACGTCATTTTAGGTTCTTACCCGCCGTACTGTATGCGGTTTGTTGCTCGGAACGTCTATACACACCGACCGCATTACACGGCGTACAAACGAAAAGGACACGATCATCAGAACATGTATTAAACTCGCTAGAATGTAAAATGTGGCGTCATCTGTCTTTCCATAGATGTTTTATAATTCACCTTTCACTAATACTGCCAAATAATGATCTTTCTTTAAACATAAAGACAATATTGACAAGTACAGTTGGTCATACAAGCAAAATATACACAGCAAATGTATACTTGAACTATCTGTTTTCATCAGATAGCGATGAACATAAAGCACGGTGCATCGCAGTACGTCCGTCCGTCACGCTGTTCTGGACCGGTCTCGCCACGGCGAAACTTCGTACCGTCCCGAGTCTACACACAACCCATTTTCAATGCGAAACGACTATTTAGCCTAAGAACTTGCGCACTGCCAATAAGAAACATACAAAATAACCTCAAACAGCAGTAACTCTGTACATATTTGTTTTTAATAAATACAACTTTAGGAAGCACAAAACGCATTACATGAATCGAAGAGGGTCTCAGTCCATAAAACACAAAAGCAGTGAACCTCAATTAATGAACCCCCGACCCTGCCCGAACTTTCAGCGATCTGTTCAATAGTAGGAAAGCGGTGGAATCTGACCGGACGGCCACGTGATCTTATGCCAGTATTTGGAACCAGTAACAGAAGGTCGAAAAAACTCTATTAAGACGGGTGACCACACAAAGTTTAAATCTGGAACACTGACATTCGGGAAGACTGCAGACTGTACCGCACATCCATCGGAAAAAAAAAAGAGTCCACAGCACATTACATTTCATAATTAATATGTTATAACACGTAATGTAAGCACTATTAAGACTTAAACCGCTCCAGATCAACACACACAATTTACAGGATACATCCTGCTGCACCTCGACTGAGTTCTACAAAGGTACAAACATCGAATTAACCACATCATCCCGAAAAAAACGGGCATGCACAGAGCCAGACAAGGACAGCAACATATGAGGAATTAGACAGTACAGTGCAACAGAGGAGAGTGACATGTGAGGAATTACAGAGTACCAGAGTACAGTGGCCAGTGACATGAGAGGAATTAGACAGTACAGTTGCACAAAAGCCAGTTACAAGTGAGGAATTAGACAGTAACGTGAGACAGAGGCCAGTGACATGTGAGGAATCAGACAGTACATTTGGACAGGGGCAGGTGACAAGTGAGGAATTAAAGAGTACAATGGGACAGTGGCCAGTGACATGAGAGGAATTAGACAGTACAGTTGGATAGAGGCCAGTGACATGTGGAGAACTAGACGGTACAGTGTGAGTGAGGCCAGTCACATGTAATTAGACAGTACAGAATGACAGATGCCAGCGACATGTGAAGAATTTGTCGGGACAACAAGAAAGAGGCCAGTGACATGTGAGGAATTAGTATAGTGGGACAGAGATTCTGTATGCATAGGATTAAGATGCTATCCGTAAGTATGTTGAAACATCCCTCTCAGTAAAATGCAAACCACATAATGTGAGGCTCTCTTTTAACTTTGTAATGCTACAATGTATCATATGTATATAAAACATCAGTATACACAGAACATAATGCTCTCAGTAACTAACTACAAACACACTTGCTCAGAATGCAAAAGCACCATACTGGATAAACTGACGGAACAGTGGCAGGCAACATGCCATAAGAACGCACATTAAACATTAAATACAACAAACTCTTCAAAATATGCTACAGTATTTTGAATATCAAACAATCTTTCAATAGATGGAGAACAAATGACAATAATGAACACAAATGGCCATTGTAGACAGTCTGCACATTTTTACTGCCCACAAGAAATAAGGACTGATTAAGGAGAATGAACTGTTAAGCAACAACTCCTTTAACCTACCATGAATCTTGTGCAGAAGACATCTCATTCCTTCCAACAGTATGCCACAATAATGCCACAGTGCCATAACACACATCAACCTGAAGTATCTATCCCATACACGAAACGAGGCAGGCATATCTTACATGAGCAATATGTACCCACATCACGCAAGATGCTATGTTTTGATGGCAACTGTATTTCATCATTATTAGGAGTTTCATAATTTCAGTAACCTCCTCAGCTACCAGCTACATCAGGTGGTTAAACAGCTAACACAGTTTGCAACAGCAAATGTTGTTGGGGTGACCAAATACAGAACATGTAACATTGATGGCAGTCATAAACATGTGTACATGTTTTGGACAGAGAACCTGAGCAAAAGAGACAACCTGAGGGGCTGAGGCACAGATGTGAGAACAACAGTGACAAGAAGCTGTATAAACAGAATGTATAAATGTGGACTGTAATCACCTGGTCAGAACAGCATCTGGTGGTCAGTAGTTGTAGGCCTAGTAATTAAACATCTCAGCTAGCTGAAAGACAATCAGCCTCACAAGAATCTGCTCCATTAAGTTCGCTACTTGCAGCTACCGTATACATGTACCTACCCCTCTGAAGAGTGCAGTCCTGTTTCATACAGTCTAAAATTATTACAATAATGGCACTTGTTAGAAAACAGATCTTTTGTAGCAAATTACTTCAACAGCTTAATGTACATCCACATGCAACAAAATTTGTACTCTGGTTATGTCATTGGTTGTAGAAAACTTGGAAGAACTCCACATAATTCAGATTTACACAACTGAAACAAAAGACACACAGAGACCACATTCTAACCTCAATAAATACAAAAAATGACTAAGTAACTCAGGTATAAAGTTATTCAGTAATTTTTCATGCACACTCAATCAAATGTTCTTAGATATTCACATGATGACACAGAAGTACTCCAACCTGCATTAACCCACCCCTGCTACTCTGCTGGAAAATTTACCTTGACTGAAAATTCTTAAGCTGTATACAACTAGAAGTGCAGCATTTCTTGGACTGGCTGCATGCTGACTTATGTCATACTGTCTATCTGCTCTTAATGGTGTCCATACACAGATTTTGCAATTACAGAGTTATATGTCAAGCATTGGTATTGTACATGATGTTACTTTTACAGTTGCAATGTGTCTTGTTACAAAGTGCTGTACACACAGTACAACTATGCCTTCATATTTACCATGACAACACGTGGTTACTTCAGGTTATGTGCAAAATACGTATTATAAAGCTACTCTACAAAGAACTGTCTACATTTTACTACATGACTTTGGTACATTATGTACAAAAATAGCTAATACTATTATCATACTACTTTGGTTGCTTGAAGGAGCAACATTTGGAAAAAAGGCAGTGGGGCGACCCCAACTATAATACTTAAAGCAAGTCACCAGAAACACAGGAGCTGACAGTTATACAGCAAAGAAAAGAATGACTTGCAACAACTCCAGATGGAAAGATGCCAACCAATCAAAAGACTGAAGGATAAGAAGAGGAAGAAGCCATATTATTTGATAACAGTTCCTTAACACAATGTGACATTATCACACAAATATCTAAGAAAGAATATTGCTCATTTTTGGGTGGATATTGTGAACTGGTTAATGACAATGCACGGAACAAACAATATAAAATTTGTGTACCATAAATATACTTAATAGAGTCAGGTCATGCACATCCCAGTTATCAAGAGTTCCATCATGCACAACGCAACTGTGCTGTGCATGACAGAACTCTTTTAAATATATTTATTAATCTGAGCACAATGAGGATGTGTCACCTAAAGTTTGTGTAACTTATTTCCTTATGAATCCTAAATTTCTCTGCAATAATTCTGTCCTCAATCACAAATACAGGTCTCTGTATCATATCATTCTGTGGATCCGTACAAGATTACAAAATCCATATGGGTATGGAAATAGTCATATTCGCTTAAGAAGTCTAGATGTGAAGTCAATATAAAAGTGTACAATAATTTGAGTTACTAGTACAATGTTTGAGGTTTGAACATAATATAAATTATTTTAATATAAAAGTAATAACATTAGAGCACCAATTTAAAAGATATGGTACTTACTGGCCAAGAAAATAATTCACCACATTACTTCATAACAAAAATTGCTACATTCATGTAACTGTGTTACACAAACAGATCTAAGATACCGATTAGTAGATAAAGCAAAAAGGAATGTACATGCATATCGACTGCATGTGCTAAACTTTCAAATACCAATCCAAATCATATATAAATATATTTAACTTTTTTGAAGTTCAAAATATTCATCCAGAGAGTAAAAGGAATTTTCATATCAACATTTCTGTAACATCAATTTAAATTTCCTGGGATTATCAGACTCTATTTTTATAAAAATAGGAAGTTTATTAAACACCTTTACAACTAAATGGTACACTCTCTTCTGATATTTAGTCAAATTCACAGAAGGTTGGTGAAAATTTGCATGTTGCCTAGTGTCAATGTGGTATACTTATTTACCAGAAGATTCTTCTTTCTTATCATAAACAAAAGGAGAGAAAGAATGTATTGGGAAGGGAGTGGTAAAATTTCTAAATTAAAAAACAATTTTCTGCAAAGGTCACTACTTCCACAACCCATCACGATCCTAATAATCTTCTCTTGCAACCTGAAAATATTTATACTGTCCGTGGAGTGCCCCCAGAATAATATACCAGAGATCATTAGAGTGGACATGGGTATCTATATCGTGGGACCTACTTAATTCATGAACCTCAGAGTTCCTTGCCATCATTGTTTTCGATCACGAACATCACTGCACCCAGATATATGACACACACCTCTACATGACAAATTCCTGGTTATTCCAGAAGGTGGATTTAACTTCCAATATATCCCAACACATACCATTACCACGAAATAACTCTACAGCTAGATGTAAGTGAATCGCCATCGCTTAACTACTGAACTTACCACACGTATCCATGACTGCCGCTTCTTGGTCCTGTAATTCATGTTAATCTATTTTTATACACACAAGCATACTGAACTCAACTTCACTGCAAACTCAAAAGCAGACACACCAATCATCTGCTGGCACAAACCTCTACACACCACCTATCACAGATTGTTTTGCGGCACAGATTATAACATCATGGATTTAAAAAAAAACTTCCCAATATACATCCGCCATACAATCGCGTTAATCCATGCTGTTCAAACAGCACGGATTAACCTTGTATCGCCTTAGTGTACCACATAACTTAATACAAAGTTCACCGTGTAGTTTTGAATAACACAGGCTTTATTACATCAAAAAATGCGCCATTACATAGAGCTGGGTCATTCGGAGAGAGTCTGTTTCAAGTCCTGTTAATCTCCATCATTTACTGCCTTCACTTATACATCTACGCACAATTGTACGCGAGTAGACCTCTTAATCCGTGAGCACAAGCGAAGGTCACGGACAAATGTTGGTCCGTGGTGTCAGTAACAGAATGGCGCGTATTTTTGGAAGATGTGTACTTGCCCACTTCTAAATCAAAAGTGATAATCATGTATGGTTGAAATTAATACGAACTTCATTATGTACAGAGAAATGAGTAGTCGTCATGTACCCAAGGAGTTCCTTGCCTCTCATAAAATCAGAGGGTTCATGTGATAATAGCAATTTCCGTTACCCCGAGCCACACAGAATCTAGTTTAACATTGTCATTTTCTATTTCTTTAATATAATCTTCAGTATAATGTCTTCGTATGCACATAGTATACCAAGTGGTATCATCTTATCAGATTTTTTATCTGCACGTTTGTATGTATTTCTGAAACTGTATGTATGCAACATCATAATATAGACCTATTTTATTTTTAATCCTAGTTGAACTGCTTAGCAGTTTTCAGTACAATATATTCAGTCATTACAATATTATGTAACTTTTATGATCTATAATTTTTGGTTTTCCAGGGCAAAATATTCTTATTGGCACCCATATCTTATATTCTTAAACCTTATTGAAAGACCACATTTCAAATCACCATGAATAAAACCAGTAAAATTATATATACACATATATTGGAAGATAAATTTTCGCTGTACTGAAAAATGACAGCACATAAAATGAATAATGTTGAGGTAATAACAACTTGACATGAAAGAGCAGCAAAGGCTGGTGTAATGACAAATAAAGACGAATGAGCTGTGATCACTAGTACCACAATTTGGCATTTTAGTTAAAATCTTGTGACACAATGGTGCAGATGAAAATAAATAGCAAAATAGTTACGAGTCTTATCTGTAGAATTTTTTAAAAATAACTTTATAAATGAGGAAATTTTGTTACCACCCATCACTGTGAAGATCAGTGTCTGTTGCACAACCTTTTGCTTGCTGCATGTCAGTCACCAGTTCCCAACCTCATACTAAGATGATGTGCTCTGTGCCATTGCTCCATTATCATTACAACCTATTCAGATAAGCAATATGAACGCAAGCAACGCAAACACAAGATGAAAAATTCACTGAACGACATCTTATTAAATGTTATAAGAAATATAAAATCAAGTAATTAGTGTATCTTTGAAAATGAAGTGCCCTCTCCTCCTAACAGACTGGGTATCATGCAAACTGGGGCAAACAAAATCATTCCACAGTACATATGTTCACCTTGAAAGGATTGACCTTCTGATTCCACTGCTGATACAAGTGGAAGGCCTGAAATAAAACTTACTTTACAAAAATATGCCAAACAGAATTTTGACGCTCCACACTCTGAAGCCCCAGTGATGTTAAGCTGAGTGTCAGCACTGCATTACACAGCAACAGAAGAAGTTCCCTGGGATTTGTGCTTCTGTGGAAGTTGCAGCTGCTTCAGATTATGTTCAAAATCCTGGTATGATCCCTCCAGTTTTAGCAGCTCTCTTCAGTGTGTTCATTTTAACATGTTTCTTGCGTGCCTCTATGTTTTCCATTCTCTTCTTTTCCTTTTGTCATGGTTTTTCCCAGTCCTACCATGAAAATGCTTGAACAATTGCATAAAATCACTCTGTGACTGCTTCCTTCAACACCCTTCCAATTCATTACTCTCAAGTCATCCTACCATATGCCTGTATATATTCTGACATACTTATGTAAATGAACAAATGCAGGTTAGGGGCAGAATGTCAGTGATATTATATGTAGATACATAAAGGGCAAGTAGTAAGTACTGTGGGTGGCAAAGTGCAGTCCAAGATTACAGTACATGTGATGTGGTGCAAAGGAATCTAACAGTAAAGTTTTGCTGCAGGAAAGGTTTGTTTTGTAGACTTCTGTATGATACCATACAGCCTTGTACTAATGTGCCACAGCAACACTACAGCCCCTGTCTTTACTATCATAATACTTTGACACACAATGGACATTTTCAGCATAATTTGCATGCGTCACGACTAGGTTTCAGTCTCAGTCACTACACTGCCTCAAGATGTCAAATTATGAATTATTATTACTTATTACCATTAAGTTGGCCTCAGGTCACTACTGTAGGGAGTAAAATAACACAACTTGATCAGTGCATTTTTTATTCAAGGTCATGTATGCAAATGATGTCCTGATGCTACAGTTACACACATACCTTCACAGTACAGTGCTTCAATACACAGGCACCATGTTGTAGCACGTGGCTGTCATGGATGCTAGAGAATCATGACCTCTAAAATGAATTTAAATGTCAAAGCAGCCAATGTATATACCACATGACAGTAAGTAGGTCGCTAACAAGTAGGGCACCTTGATGATTAATGCCCTGGTGCCAAAGGACAACTTAACTCTACACACAGTGTGAGGCTGGGAAAATGCAACATTGGTTCAAGATTTTGGATAAGAACATGCAAAGAAATGGGTGACCATTTACATCCCCAATAAACACATGAATGCAGTTATTACATAACCAGCAAATAAACATGATATAAGACTGTAACAAAGCTCTGAGTCAGGTGTTTGGAGCTTGTGGAATGGAGGTGGTGCAGCAGCAATGCTCCCCAAGGCTCAGCAATGATTTGCAGTGCAAAAATGTCAAGGCCATCTCCAAAAAGTCTTCATATTTCAAAAAGATGAAGACACTCAGCAACTGGCAAGGTATAGTCACTGCCATGTTCACCTTGGAACAGCCAGGCGGTGGTATGCCTCTTTCAAGAAGCATCTAGTTTGCTGCAACTATATCCACAGCTTCAGTCCCTCTGGAGATTTTGTTTGTAGTACCCACCCCACCCCTCCACCCACCCCCACCATGCCTGTTTGCCTCTTCTCGTAAGTTCACTACAACAGTTCACATATAAAAGTGGTCCATCCATAGCCCTCGTTTTCGGACTGCCTGAGGAATGAAAGTATTTTGACAGCTCTAGCATTTCCACTTCCAATTAATTCCTTGTGTGATAATTGTCTGGAAACATCTTCAGGTCTTGGAACCAACACTACCATCTGAGTGATACCTTCCCCGTTGTCAAGGAAACCAAGACAGTACTGAGACAGAGTGCAGTACACTGTCTTCTCCTCCAGTAAAGAAAACCTGTGCAAGTCTTGGGACCTGCAATAATAGGGATGTAGCTTCACTTACCCTTTCTGGCAGAAAATTGCCAGACTTCTCAAGGCTGAAAACTTAATCAGAGTTCTGAGGATGTTACAATTTCGTATTGTCACCGTTACTCCAGCCCAAACTGTATGTTCATCTGAAATATGAGAAGGATGAAAGTATACAGCTACACAGAAAGGTTGGCAGATCTGGACAACGCAATCTTGTGAGACTAATTTACTTAGCCCTTAAAGGCATACTGGTTACTGTACACACTACCTGTGTTAGCATTTGAAAAATGCAATTTCTCCACACACACACTGTATTTATATGTTCTGTATGATTCTCACAATAAATAGCAACTCTTTCGATATACAGCAATAACCAGTTAGTCTTTGTAACTGTGATGGGAGCTTCAGCTCCTGAGTGTTGTTGGTGTGTAGCAGGAACCTGTCCACCTTTATGCCTCACATCTGAAGTGATCCAGTTTTGGAAATTATATAAAGACAATGTCAATTTGAATAAATAATTACAAAATAACATGTTCTGAGGCCCACCCTTTTCTGTTTTCCCATTTAATATAATGACATGATGAACTGTCCCCAACAACATCTGATCAGGGTTTCAGTACACACACAAGCCTGCATGTGCACATCCACACACACACACACATTATTGCCACACTGAACACTGCACAGCAGTTGTCAAAAGTCACTGTGCTGCAGTGATGTTGCCCAGGATGACAATGAAACACAATCTGCTTGAAACAATATGTAATGGACCTACAGCTATTTTCACACAGTAATACAGACCTTCATAAGTCCTCCTATTTATGGTACACAGATTCTGCTTGTACCTCTCAAAGGACACAATTTGCTGCCATAAGGAGGACAGTTCAGTGTTTTATTGTATGGGGAACAATGGTTCTTCACTGGAAGAGTAATATGAAATACAACTGCAATTGTAGCTGTTCTGATAAACATGGCAACACTAAATATGCTTGCAGACACCAATAGTATGCTGTTATAGATACATCCTGGGCTATCCCACACCCTGGTACCTTTTAATGAAAACAGAACAACTGTTCTGTGAAACAGGCAACTTTGCCCAGTGCTCAACCATTTCTTCTGCCTCAGTCACTCCTCACACCAATCATGCCCAGTAACCAAAACAATGGCATTCAACTGCTTTGGCATGTACCACAGCAATAGCAGTTAAACTATGGTTATCATGGACCTACCAGACATTAAAGGAACCAAACTCACAATACATATACAGCCACTATAACAAACAAATCCATTTGCACTTCAGTGACTATATCCCTTTCAGTGCTGTGATGATACCATGATTCTGAAGTTTACCTTTGTCAGTACAGACACAACTGAGACTATGCACATTTCACACTTCAACAACTGAAACTGGGTTTTTCCTGCCCTTAACTTCATGATGAAACATGCTACACAGCATCAGCCTTAGGACAATCCATAGAGGACAGCTTAGCAATGCAGCAGGTTTCTCCAAGTACTTTGGTGTTCTCCCTGTGTTATCAGCCACTGCTACTGTCTTCATCCAGCTCAATGTCACTGTCACATGCAACTGCATCATCAGATTCACTGCAAAATGACTTCTGGTAACTACTATTTTTCTTGGTGAAAGTTCGTGCCAGTATAACAAGCAGAAAATCATGTTATTGACAGCAGTACACTGCAATGAACTTGCCACTTAGTGTACACTGCACGCCACATACAGTATCTCCAAGCTGGGCTAGTATCATAGAGAAGTCAGCATTTGGAATCAGAGTGTGATAGTAAAATGGAACATGGTGATTCAGGTCTTCCGAGATGTGATGCTGCAATCACTGCATTGAGTGGGCTGTAATGTTTTGAGTACAAGCAGTTCAAGAAGACTTGGACTGTTTAACCCATAAATATTAGGTATTACAGTGTTTCGAAATGTCAGCACCCACTGAGTCAGTAACATGTCACATCAAAAAGACCTGAATACTCAGAACACCACTGTGATACCCTCAAATCTCACAAAGTAAAACATCCTTGGCAAAACACATTAATGATATGAAAATATCCCAGATGATAACGTGTATGTTCCAGCAGAGACAACAAGAATTTGACAAAGAAGGAGAACAAAATTTACAGCATACTGCACATTTGGGTTTTGGTTTTACAGAATGAATAAGCAAACTGAAAACACAATAACTACAAATATTGTACATAAATACTATTTAGAGGAAATGCCTGCAAAAGGCAGACTGAACCCTCAACTGAACACGCAACATATTTGGATGACCGTACATAAATACACTCTCATTTTTAAGTATACTGCACATACAGTATTATCAATGTCAGAACTAGAACAGCATTTCTCAAGTACAATTGTGCCAACTTCTACAGTGCCAGAGAATGTTCCACTGTGGCAGCAAATGTTCTGCTGTGGCACAGGATATTCTACTGTGCCACACAATGTTTTCTGTGAGTGAAATATTCTGTACATGCTCAGCTGGTACACAACATTACCTGCTACATCAAGCTCCTGTGAATCACACAGATTTTAAGACCATGGAAATTTTCTAACAGTAAAAATCTGGAAGATGGCTGCCCTACAGTTGAGTAAATATGGTGTGTTCTGTTATGCTGTACACTGACCAGAAACGTATGTCACATTTAAGACAAGGTATTAAAGTGAGCACTGAGGCCAAGGGCAAAAATGATGAACAGTTCCACATGCACGACAACACCCACTCCAGCAGTAGTATTAAAGTTGGAATGCATGTACAGTACAATGTCGATGTTTGTGGACCTCAATATATAGGACTGGCCTTTTGTGGTCAGCCATTTTAACACCATTGTTTCGACCTTTTGTGACTAGCTCTGACAAATCAGGATGGTGCCACGTGGCTGATGACTGACTTCCTACACTATTCTGCTATTGCATACTCTCAGTTCCGTCACGCTGTCTTTCATTAAAAGGGGAGGACTGCTTTTGTGCATGTCTGGATGAGACACTGCTTCAATTGTTTAATGCATTTCATACTTCAAAAACAGTGCCCATATTTCATTCAAAATAAATCTTCATGATTTTGATGACTTTCTAGGTTATTCTGTATGTTTATTACTGGTATTTCATCCATTCTTGAAATCAAATACAAGTTTTACATAAAAAATAACCTCTCATGTTCATGATGATATTCTTGGCCCCAGTTAATCACGAACATCTCCAGGGGCACGTGCACCTTCACAAGGGCACATGTAAGTTTCCTTCAGACACTATCACACACAAGTTGTTAGGGCCTAAAGGAGGTCATAATACCTTTCCTGAGTGTAAACTGTACTGGGCATGCGTAAAACACAGTTTAATGAAAATGGAAAGGGCTCTGATTTTGTTGTGTTCACAGTTTGAGATCAACTGTCAGTAGTACGGAATGTGTGGGACCACAATGTATGTCAACTGAAAATGCTCACTAACACTGAAGACTCGAAGTCTTCTGGGATGTCCTGCTGGCACAAAGAACAGGTATTGCCTGAGGTTTCGAGGATTTTAATACCTTCAACTTCAGGGTCAATAAATGTCTGGAACCACTCTCCCAACAATGCAGTGTCACACCCCAGAACACGTGAATCTTCAGCAACACCACTGCCTAAATCTCAACTCTCGCATTCAGAAACAGTGCAATTCAAGACAGCATAAAAACAGAATACATTCCCTGAGCAACAGGAATGGTCATGTAACATTACTTCTGATACTCAAAATGATCAACAAAAATCAGTGGAAAACGGACAGTTCTATTTGGTCCTGGAACTTTCACTTGTTTTATAGATTTCATTACTTAAATATCAGTTTTCAAAACGATACAGTAAAACCTAAATTCTATACTTCAGCAGCAACCATTTGCAATAACTGAGAGGATGGAAAATGTAAAATCAAGAAACTGAAAATTTATGTAACTATTGAAATTAAAAACAATAAATTAACAATGCCATATCAAGTCTTTTATTTATCCAGCTGAATGCACAACTAGAGTGTTCTAGAAAAATGTTAAAACTTACATTAAAATTTACATTAAAATGCTCCTACATGTTTCGGTTTAACAAACCATCATCAGGGAGCTTATTGTTGTGCTTTGCT
>Ga0136643_10005223_pt1 | contig 18218 bp, 13 predicted proteins | sample TergutLab28metaG_FD_96883 | JGI IMG/M metagenome (GOLD analysis project Ga0136643, IMG submission 96883) | Labiotermes labralis P1 segment gut microbial communities from Petit-Saut dam, French Guiana - Lab288 P1 (version 3) (version 3) | ecosystem: Host-associated > Arthropoda: Insects >...
AGGCTGAGTGGACCCCGTTCCAGACCCACTACTACTCAGAAAATCTGGTAGCGCCGGGGATCGAACCCGGGACCTCTGTATCTGTAGCCAGAAACTCTGACCATTAGACCACAGAGGCGGTCCTACTGCTAGTACTAGAAGAAGTAAATGTTACTTTATTCTTCTATCATGTGATTTTTCATGTGCAGTAAACTCATGGTACACCATCACTAAACATTTTCTGGGTTATGGTACCTGATAGCCATTTGTTTGCAAAGTCAAAATATTACAGGTTTACTAGATTTCAGTGTGCTGGAACCTTTCATTGTTATGAGGCTGCATCAAATACTTGATGTGCTGCATTTATTCCATTTTTTTTAGTTTCTTTTAGTATTGCTGAAAAAAGATTGGGACAATAATTAAGGAATGCAATTTAAATAGTGGGAAGAAGAGACATGCATGCAGGTTTTTGGTGGGGGAAACTGAAAGAAGGCGACTGCGTGGAAGGTGTAGGCTGTGTTGGGAGGATAAGGTTAACACATTTTTGTGTTTCTTGCACCATGCTTGTAATATAATTATACAATATCAACCAAAAAAATGCACATTTCCTGAATTAATATTTTAATTTCATGATGTCTTCTACAAGTTTCGAACCCGAGGGTTCGTCATCAGGATGACAGTTGTGTGCGCAGATATGGTATAGTACGTTTTACATGCTTTAGTATAAGCAGTCTCGTTGGAAGACAAGTGTTTTTCTGCCTACAAGATTGCATTTACTAATGCCTGTAAAGCATACTATAACATTTGTATACACAACTGTCTTCCTGAAGATGAACCCTTGGGTTCAAAAAGTGTAGAAGACTTAAAAAAAATTAAAATACTAGTTTAGGAAATGTGCATTTCTTTGGTTCATATTGTATAAGTATAGTTAAAACAGATCTTAAATAAGAAGCATGAGAGGGTGTGGACTGTATTTATGTGGCTCAAGATAGGGACAAGTGGCAAGCTCTTGTGAACATGGCAATGAATTTTTAGGTTCCATAAAATGTTGTGAATTTCCTGACTAGATGAGAAACTGTTAGCGTCTCGGGAAGTATTCTGTTCAAAGAATTGAGCGTGAGTGAGTGAGTTGATTTGTTCATTAGTTAGGTAATGAAATGATAAATAATTACCACTCTTTAAATGAGGTTTATAAGAATGTTAGAACATTTGTATTCCAGGTATATGAAGCCATTCTTATAACACTGTAACCAGTATTAATTAAGATATGGGGTTTGTATTTTTAAGTATAGAGAACTTTGTAGAACATGAGGCCTATTGAGATAGATACTGTATTTAATACAAGTCCTTGTAATTTTCACTCTCGTTTGCATGGGTGTTTAATCTCTTATTAAACACAGTTAACACTGCACAACATGAATTAATGCTAGCAGCCTGTGACAGGTAGCTTATTTGTAGTCTTGGACATGACTGCAGTACATTGTTCACAAACATATTGCTTCAACTTGCGTGAATTGTTGTGGTGATGTCTGCAGAATTTCTGATTTATTTTAGACACACAGGTTTAGAGAAGAAGGATTATGTGATGATTAAAATAAGGTGCATCTCTTTATACCTGTTCTAAAAATGAAATTAATGCATACTGTTTATGGGGGATGGAAGAATAATGTGAGTTAGTTCAGAAAGTGTGACAGTTTTCTTAATGTGCTAGATCTGCAACAGAGGTGATACCACTGCAGCAGCAAATCTCAGTAGAGAGTCTAGCAGAAAGCCTAACAGACCTTCAGCCTGCAGCTCCTGATGTAGTTCTACCCATTGAGCAGTCTCAGACAGTTTCTGTTCAGCCATGTAAACCATCAGAGGAAAGTGTAGACCCAGTCACTGAAACACACAAGGATGGACATTATTTCTTAAAGGTAAGATATTTATATGTCAAAGACTTTGTTTGTTTTACTTTATTCCACTTCAGTAGTGGTATTTGGCCTATTTAATCTCAAGTTGCACATGATGTGGAATAGGAATAAGGCACTGCTTAAGTGTTCGTTATAATAAGGCACACTTTTTATCTCTGCATTGTACTGTAAAATCTTATTTATCTGGAAGTATTTACTTCAAAATATCATACAGTTCCAAGCATTTGCTATGTCCTTGCTTTGAATGTAGTGTTTTGTTTACTTTTTAATACTTTTAATTTGAAACATAGTTAAATTCTTATTTGCAGTTACATTACAGGCCTTTGATTACTAAAAGTTCAATAATTTGGAATAGTCTAAAACTCCCAGCATCCCAGAATCCAATAATCAGGCACTCTGCCAAACAGTAAGTCACAGCATCATTGTTGAATCATGTTGCAGAACCTAATTATGCTGAGTGAAACCAGTTCAGCTCATTGTTTTCTGACATGACCTCAGTCTGCTATTTTTTGTTGTTGTGAGTGGAAGTGCATATAATTTCTTTACTGTTTTCAACTTGTATTGGAATCTGTATACCCATCTGGTTGTAATAATGGTGTCAAAGGTCATTGGAAAGGCATGAGATAAAAGCACTGACAATGACAGAGAAAGTAGTGGTTATAAAGAGATTTCTGTTTGTCCAGCACTGCCTCATTCCTGATAGTGCTGGACTGGTCTTGTTGGTGCTAGTCTGTCCAAAATTGCTGTATTATGTTCTGGGCAGTTTGTATAGCCATTGTCATTAACACTGGACATCCCTTCATTAGGCCAGTTGAATCTTATTTTAAGAATCAGTGAATGAAGAGCAGAGTGTGACAAATGTGAATAATTGTTTATTGGCTTGTGTTTTGATGTAAACTGTATTAAATTGTATAGTAGGTACTTAAAAATGCAAACAAGAGAGGACCTTCTAATTACTCAAAGAAATGAAAAAATTACATCTTACAGCTTAACTTCAGGACTTTTAAACAACCACAGAACACATGAATGTGAGTTTAAGAAGTGTATGATTCAAAGTTGCATAACTTGAAACCCAATTTTTCATTTCCAAGTACTTTGAATTATCGTGGCTGTATTTGAATGATGTACATGTAAGTTATGTAAGAATGTTGTAAAGAAATACACTAAAAAGATAATTATTATTTTATTTTGAAAAGATGTTTCTGTTTTACTTAAAAATTTAAATGCTAAGAATTTTAAATATCTGAGAAATGAGTGTGGTTGTGGTAGACATGTGGAAGTTCATTGTGCACAGGAAAGGGCTGAATCTTTTGACAGATGTAAAAGCATAATTCGATTCCTTGTACATTTGACTGGCTGCCTGTTGTTTTGAAACTGCCCATTATTTTTTTGGTTTATAGTTGCTGAAGCAAGAGACTGAGCGACTTAGTGGACTTGTGGAGATGGCAGAAGCTGACTTAGCAAAGGGGGAGTTGCTGCCTGAGGAAGCTTTAGGAAAGCTGCGGGCAGCCTCTGGGCAAGCTAGGTTACTGATACGACAAAAACTGCAGCAGTTTGAAGGGCTGTGCCATAAGAACATTGTGAGTTGCTGTTTACAGCACTGACTTCACCTCAACTCAGAGACCTAGGTGTTTGGAATGCATATAGTTGCTAGTCCTGTAGTGTGGAGAGCTTTAAAATTTCACTTCCCAGTGATAAGAGTTAAAGATAGTGAGTAAACCGTGAGGTAAATTTTACATACGCACATGCTGCGTCGCCCCCCCCCCCCATATCCCTTATTGTTTTTTCTTTTAGTAGTTTGTCTTGGTTAAATTATGTTTGTATATACAGCTAATCTAGTTGAAAATCATGTTTTCACAACTATTAGTCACAGTACTAGAATGTGCATACTTCCTTATCCATTACTGTCTGCTAGACTTTTATCTGTAAAGTTCCCAGTTTGGATCTCAGGCAAGACGTTGTCTGTTGTGACGGAGGTTTTTTTATGGTTCTATGGAAATTCTCATATATTAAGGCCACTATTGATTACTCTTAAACTTCATTTTGTTGGTCTTTAGGTGACATGTTTCCACTGTGCTCAGATTAATAAACATATTTAAAGAGTGTATAGTTTTATATCTTTAAATTCAACTTAAATAATAAAACCATACAACTGGAAATCAACTTAAAGAAGAAACTCTGCAATTGAAAATATAACTGTTTTGTGCATGATGGAACTCCTTTAAACACATTTATTAATCTGAGCACAGTGGGGATGTGTCACCTAAAGTTTGTAAATGCTAGTCAAGTTAAAGAAAAAACTATACAGTTTGAAATACAACATTGTTGTTCATGGTGGAACTCCATTAAATATGTATGTATATATATGTACAGTGATACCTCGGCTAATGAAGATAATTCGTTTCAGAATCACATTCGTTAGCCGAAATCTTCGTTAGCCGAAACACACATACAGACGGAAAAGATAAGCTCCTGGAATGGCCCAACCGTTCATGTTTGCTGCTTTATGTTAGTGCACGTATCTACTAAAACATTCGTTAGTTGAATCCATATTTGTTAGCCGAGTCTGCAAAACAGCGAAAACAATCTTTGTTAGCCGAAAAATTCGTTAGCAGGGTCACTCGTTAGCTGAGGTATCACTGTATATACTCCATGTTGTTATTTACTGGTCGCTCTACATTTGATGCTGCACAGAATGAGATACTGACAGCATTGTAAAATGATCATCCTACGATTGGTACTGAACAGCATGAGATGTTGACAACACAAAACCACATCTCTTCACTTAGTGGAGGAGGTAGGGATTATGTTTACACCAACTCTCTGACATCTTGGAACAGAAAGTAGTAATGGTGGAAGACATAAAAAAAGAAGGAAAACAGTGTGCATGAAAGGAGTGGTTACCAACCTGTGGCTCGCCAGATTATAAACAAGAATTTGTTTATGTTAATTTTTTCACAACATCTGAATAAAATGTGCCTGCTGAACACATATCTGACATTGGTTTTCCGTTAATGTTGATATTTCCTGAGATGATTTGCGTTTTAAATTTTTAAGAAAACCGCCGTCAAACATTTGCAGTTCTTACTTAGTGTTCCATCTGCTAGATGTCACCTGAGTACAGACTTGTCTACTTCTGCCAAGATCAATGGACTTTGATATATTGATTGCAGTCTCCATCATTGATATTTTCACACAAATGAGCTTTATTGTATACTGAATGTTAGCTGCAGTCTCATGATTTCAGTACTTGTTCACTGTTTTTCATTTTAAAGCAAGAATGCCAATGGGAAGAGGCTGTAAACTCCCAGCTGATTATTTTTGTTATGTTTGTGGTTTCTATGTAAGTCCAAAGCAGGTGAAACATAACATTGCACCTGGGACAAAGCTCTGCACGGTGTACAAAGCATACTTCAGAGTTCTTGTAGGAGACCAGGATAAATTTTGGGCTCCCCATGTGTGTTGTGGTAGCTGCCCATGTATCTTAAAAGGATGGCTGCATGGGATAAGAAAGTGTATGCCATTTGCTATACCTCAAATTTGGAGAGACCCTAGAAACCACCATAATGATTGTTACTTTTGTAGTATTGACATAAGAAAGTACAAGAACATCACAAACAGAAGAAAGTTAAAATATTCCAATATACCATCATCCATTGCTCCAGTTCCGCATAGTGATGACCTACCGATTCCCTACGCTCTTGAACCCTCTTCATATGAAGAAGAAAGAGAGGGAACAAGTGATGCTAATGTAAGCTTTTCTGATGAAGATACTGAAATGGGATATCATCTTATTCAGGAAGAACTGGACGATCTAATCAGAGAGGTGCAACTGCCGAACTAAAAAGCTGGATTTCTTGCTTCTCACCTGAAAGAATGGAGGTTCCTCCTTCCCTCATGCAAAATATCCAAGTATAGAACTAGGCATGAGGAATTCTCACCCTACTTCCAAACGGAAGAGAGTTTGTGTTACTGTTCCGATATCAGTGGACTTTTTAAAGCTATAGGCTTTCCCCATCTTCCATAAGACTGGTGTCTTTTCATAGACAGATCAATCAGGAGCCTTAAAGCTGTTCTGCTTCAGAAAGGGAATCAGCATCCTTCCATTCATGTTGCTTACTCCATCCACCTGAAAGAGGATTATGGAAATATCAAGTTGTTACAGAAACTGTGGAGGTTATCAATGGGATATTTGTGAAGACTCTTCAGGTGCTCAGATTTCTCCTGGGTTTGCAAGGTAGTTAAACGAAGTATTTCTGCTTCCTTTCTCTTTGGGATAGCATAGTCACTGACCAGCACTACACTCAGAAAGTATGACCTGAAAGGGGACAGTTAATTTCAGGTATGCACAATATAATCCACCAGGTTTTAGTTCCAAGAGAGAAAATTTTGCTGCCACCCTCTCCACATTCAACTGGGACTATTGAAGCAGTTTGTTAAAGCTTTGGATCCTAATTCATCTGCTCTGCATCACATTATGTTTCCTCATTTATCTGATGCAAAAGAGAAAGGTGGTATATTTACTAGACCACAGATTTGTGTGATGGTTGCTTCTCGAGATCCTGAACAAACAATGACTGTTGTTGAAAGAAATGCTTGGGGGGCCTTCAGAATGGTGGTGACATATTTTCTTGGCAAGAATAAGTGTGAAAAATATGAAGAAATAGTGAAATCTTTGATTCAACAGTATGAAATACTGGTTTGTAGATTGCCAGTAAAACTACAAAACTTGCATTCAAATCGTGAATTTTTTTGGACAGAAGTTAGGAGATGTTTGTGAAGAACATGGTGAATGCTTACACCAAGATATTGAAGCTATCAAGTGAGATACCAGGGATGCTGGGATGCTGCTATGATGGGCTTGGTTTGTACAGATAAGTCTTCTTCTCATAAGCAAAAGAACACATTTGCTGTTCATTTTTAAGTGACTGGTAATACTTGATCAAAGTAAATATGTTATGTTTTAATGTATATCCCTGTGCTTTCTCCAGATTTTGTATCATTGTCATGTTTGGATGAGTATTATGAAGACTAACAATAATGTATACTACATTATCAATAAAAATGAAGATTTATGTATGTAATGTGGAGTGTTTATATTAGAGGAAAATGAATGTTATATTCATGATCAACATCACAGAATTAAGTGATAAACACTGAAAAAAATTAGATAAAACATTGGTCAAATTTTGTAGCCTAGTGTTATTTTATGTGGCCCATGGCCACATTTGTAAATGAAATATGTATACACTATAAAAATTACACTGCAATTTAGGTGGTTTGTTGTTCCACTTATTGTGATTTTTATTCTTATGGCCTATGAACAAGCCCACAGTCATGGTTGTAGCCCTTGGAAAGAAGGTTGGATACCCCTCTACCGAGTGTAATACTGTGGATTCCATCCACTACTGAATAGTGGATTTTGCTGTTAGTATTGTCTTGAGAATATGCCACAAAAGGTGTAGGCTGATTTAAGTTTGTTTTGAGATGCATATATGGATTTATTTGTTGTTGACAGTAGTGTGAGCTAGGATAGTGAAGTTGGTATAGTGTCTAGGCTGTAGGGTGTACTGCTGAGGAATCGTGGTTCAATTCCCAGCCCCAGCTGGGCTACACATTTCATGTCTGAAATGTGTAGTCCAGCTCTGGGGCCCACCTGGCCCTCCATTCAGTGTGTACTGGGTCATTTTTGTGCTGCAGTAGGGTGACTGCAGTGGGAAGCTGACCACACCTTAATCAAGTTCCAAGGTTAAGAATGCATGAAGGTACACTTCCACCCCCACCCCACTTTGATTTACTTTGCTTTACTCTACTCTGCTTATTGTCAACCAGATGTAATACCTTGCAGTCTAATGTATAGCCACTATGGCATAGAATGCTGCATGCCATGTGACAGCATGAAACAAAGGATTAATAATGTAAGGGCAGTGCCCTCATTGGTGGTGGATGAGGTCCGGTGCGTACCGTCTGTTGTTCACACTATGGTGACAGTGGAGGTTGCAGTCAAACGGGATGTGTTGCTGTGTGATGTAGGCAGTTTCTGCAGGGAAACTGTGAGTTGAATGAGTGACAGCTTTAGTTGCTGCTCAGTGCGAAGCTGAGAAAACTGAAGGGTAACGAAAGTTGTCATCAGAGAATATACAGAGTGTTGGATGGCCATTTAAATTCTGGGTTTTTCGCAGGCACAGAATTCAGAAGAGCCATTTCCAACAACCAGTGAAGATCTGGCTGGCTTCTGGGATATGGTTATGCTCCAAGTCGAACATGTGAACAGACTGTTCGAAGAGATTACAGCTCTAAGGGCAGCCAACTGGGTAGAGGTGAATAGCAAGCTCATATTTATTATTCATTTATCTTTTATTGGTATTATAAAATGCCATATTTACCTGAATACAAGATGGGGATTTTTTCCTGCTTTATCATCTGTAAAGCAGGCTGTCATGGTATAATTGCATACTAAGTTAAACAACTATTATGTAGGTATTTCCTTAAAATTAGCATTGTGAAGAGGGAGTCGTCATGTGTGCAGGGCCAGCTTCTATTCAGGCAAATATGGTATTGATTCTTGCTAAATGTGGTAATGATAAAACGAAACTGTACTTATCTAAAACAACTGAATGAGGTTTACAGTAGGGGAAAAAATATTAAAATTGTAGATTTGAAGCAGAACCTTATGGAAGTTTGTTATTGCTCCACATATATTGGTGTTTATAATGACTTCAGGGTATTCACCAGAACATGTTTGTTTAATAGAGCATATAATCTTAAACTATTTGAAGAACTTTAGGACAGTCTTGTAACATTTCCTGAGGTTGTCAGCAATTTTATATTTCTAAAAATATTCCTAGGAACAGAATGTAAGTGTGTGTAGGTGTTTGACAATGGACAGGCTTTGCTGTATCCTGATGAAAACTGGCTCAGCTATGAAGGTGAAATATTTTAATTCCCAATGCAGGAATTTTAATGTTTCATTATTTTGTATAAGCTCTCATAATGTCATAGTGAAAGCCTTATGTTGTCATGTGTTTCATATTTTTAGTGGTATTGTACCTTTCTGTGAGAAAATTAAATTATTCTTTTGAAGTTCTCTTTCATGATGCGTAATTTGTTTCAGCATGAATCCAGTCAGGGTTGTTTCTAGAGATTATCTCGCCCCCAAATATTTTTCCTTTGAATTAATAGAGAATGAGTGATTTCAGGCTTCCACTGTGAAGTAGATGAGATCTGCACTGTTCTAGTATATTATGCAGCGTATAGTGATAATTCATTACCAGTGTTTCAGGACAACCTGTTAGTACCACTTTCAAGGGTCAAGAAAGCCAAGAAGAAACTTTCTTTTTGAAAATCTTGACCCTTGAAGATGGGACTGATAGGTTGTCCCAAAACGTCAGTTGGGAATTACCGCTAGATGCTTTGTAATATCCCAGTAAAGCAAAGATCTGTTATAGAATTAATTATTAATTATGAGACACTAACAAGTGAAGATCAATAGGGTTCAGAGGTGTAATGTTTTCATGTATCATTTAACCTGTTTGGAATATGTTTTGCCACTTAACATTGTAATCTGTTCCTTTGCCATGCCATGGGATTTGCTGTATCTAGATACTGTCAGACCAGTTAATTTAATGTCCTCTTTACCAAGTGTTTTTGTATTTTAAGTATGACAGGGGACTTTTTTTGTATGTTGTCCCATGGTTATTGTGGTGGAAGTGGTTGACTATGAATAATACTTCTGACATACCATTAATTTGTTGAGATGTCAGTAATGTAGTTTGCAGTAGGTAACTAACCAACCTAAAACTTGTGAAATTCTTATTCCATGCACCTATTTTTTCCATATGCCTAACAGTTCTTCAGCTTTGTCTTGCAGTTCTTTGTTTATGCATCATTTACATCTGCTAATTGGCTCTCACTGTTGTTTTCCCTGATGCCCTAAACTCCTGGACTAGGGGCCTGGTAAGCTTTGCTATGCTTCCTTGCAAATTTTCATGTTTTCTTCTGTTGCTACTATTTAGTGAAGGGATGGCCATGCAGGAGAATGATACATTTTGCAGAAATTTTCATACTGTCTAATGAGGAATGTCCTGTGAAGGTGGCTGTCTTTCAGGATGTGATGCTATGTAGTGTGGTAAAAAATTTATGGTCTTCTGTCCTGAAAATGGAGACAGCAAGTGCTTTCAAAATGTTGGTAAATTTCTACTGTTTTATATGGCATTGAACCCAGAAGACAGTGATCTTAGCTGTCTCTGTGAGAATTTCAGATCTTGCAGAATGATCTTGTTTTGGTTTTTGCTTTTGCTGCAGTAAAGGCACTGAATCTAAATTTTAAAAATGCTTAACTTATTTTGAGTGAAGAAAAATTTGATCCATGTTTTTGGTTGATCATGGCTGTCACTTTACTTCAGTGTGTAGATTGTTTTTGTATAGTATTAATTGGAATTAAATATGTGTAGAACTCAATGATTGAAATCGTTATGTTCATGATATGGTGGATGATGGAGGAAGGGAGACTGATGATTCAAATTCAGTAGTCTCAGTGCTGATTTCATTCATGTATGATTTTCCTCAGTTTGGTGTACCTAGGAAACCTTGAATAAGCTTTGTGCTATTTGAGGGAAATAATTTTTCCATTAGGAAGTCTTGTAAAAGCATGTATTGTGAATGCCTCTTTCTCCAATACAATAAAGATGCTATACTAATATTGAATTGGAAGAACACACATTCATAAAATCAATATATTATCATGATCTGTGTCATATGTACAGGGACGTTCAGTCAAGATTACACATTTTGAAAGTGTTATATTGCAAAACCCATGATTTTAATTGTCAGTGCCTATTTTATAATATTCTGCTTTCCGGTTTGTAAGCTTGAAGAGCACAAAATGTCACTTTGGAGGTCCAGGTTTAATCTAAGGCCAGTCCATGCTTGATTTGTGTGGAACAATGTAACACAGGTGTAGGTTTTTTTTCCTGAGTGTTTTGGTCTTCCCCAGGCAGCATTATTCCACCAGTGTTCAATACTAATTAGCTATTCACTTATATTATATTCTTTTGGCAACTGACAGCACTGTTAAAGTCACACTTTGACGAATAGGAGTGCAAAATTAGCAAATGTCACTATTCTTACAATGATTTATCCCTGTTTTGCATCATTGGAATGCTCATTGAACCATAGCATTGCACAACATGTATACAAGTTTTTGAAGCAACTAGTTTTGGTTTTGTTAATCAACAATCATCAGACCTTTTCTTTATCAAGACTGTACAGTGAGACTTACCTTTGCAAAGATGCATTTCACTGGGCATTCTTTATAAGAAAAAGTCTGACAATGGCTGATTAATACAGCCAAAACTAATTGCTTAGAAAACTTGTATACATGTTGTGTAATGCTATGATTCAGGTGTCACTGTTATCCCATTCAGTACACACATCTTATGGTTCATTCACTGGGTAATAGAGCAAGAGCTTGACTTTCATGTGACCAAGCATCGTGATAAATTCTTTTAATAAAACCAACTAGATGCACTAATTTCTCAAATTTATTTTTGGAATAAAACTGCTTGTTTTGGACAGTTACTCTGTCCATCATCAGGAGTTTTTCACTATACACACAGCAATGGTGTATGTCATACAGGTTTGCTGACAGCTTGTGAGCAGTATCAGGATGTTCCCTCCTGATCCTGCTCGCAAGCTGTCAGCAAATCTGTATGACATATACCATTGCTGTGTGTACAGTGAAAAACTCCTGATAATGGACACAGGAACTGTCTGAAACATGTAGAGTTTTATTCCAAAAATAAATTTGAGAAATTAGTGCATCTAGTTGGTTTTGTTATAAGAGCAAGAACTGTGTGTCATCTAAGCTTGGTCTTTGACATCTGTGACTTAGTACATAAGTGAAGCATGCTAACACATCTTTATGTATGGAACTGCATTGAACTGTATTTATAACTATTGGCTTTCATCAATTCTGGCCTTCATTCTGCAATATTATCATTTGTAAACTGTACTTTTGACAGATGGTAAAATATTGAAATAGTGAGCGCTGAAATGAACAGAAAATTCGCTTTTTAAAAATGTTTTGTTTTTCCTCTCTGGCCGTCATCATAGGCTGTCTTCATTTTCTCATAAAATTCAGTGTAATGAAGTGTTGTATTTAATATATTGGGTTCATACAGGATTAGACTCATGGCCAGTTAAGAAAAAAGTAGCACTCAGAAGTGTATGTGATGGCATAATGTAGCAGGCTAGGTTTAAGTGAAACTTTGAATGTGACATTTCATAAAGCAATCCTTTTTTATGCTTGCGTAAAAACTCTTGTTTGATGAGTGTGGGCTGTTGTATCTATAGGTAGATAAGTAGTATTTATAATATTCTAAATCAATTATTTTATCTACCTGCAGGATAGGTTCACAAGTGTAAGGGGTTTAAATTCATTGTAACTGGATGACAGGTTCAATGGGTGATAAAGCTTAGGATGTAAAGTGTAACAGTATGGAGGACTGCATTTCATATTCACTGATTCATTTGTTTCTATCCAAAAAGTTGGCTTAATGAAATTACTTGTCCATCTTTGTGTGTTTTTATGCAGTCTTTATAAGTTGTGTTTGAGGAAATCACAAGTGCCTGTTCTAGTATTTGAGGGAAAGCAGCATAGACAGTTCTTACCTTCTTTTAGGAAACCTAAGAATCAGTTGTAGTGTTATTGCTAGGGAATGAAGAAAACACAGATTATTGATTCAGATTTTTCTGCAGAGGCATGCCAGTTATGAATAATATCACGTTTTCTTTACATTTTCTGCTGTAAAAGTAGTGGCTGTGTCTGTTAAGTGTCATGCTCGTGTTATTTAATTTTGAATTTGACGTTCATGTGAACATGCATTGTGATAAATTCTTGTAATGGAATGAACTAGATGCACTAATTTCTCAAATTTATTTTTGTAATAAAACTACATGTTTCAGACAGTTACTCAGTCCATCCTCAGGAGTTTTTTACTGTATGCACGGCAGTAGTATATGTTATACAGGTTTGCTGACAGCTTGCAAGCAGGATCAGGATGGAACTCAGTCCTGATCCTGCTCGCAAGCCGTCAGCAAACGTGTATGACATATAACATTGCTGTGCGCAGAGTGAAAAACTCCTGACGATGGACAGAAGAACTGTCCAAAACATGTAGAGTTTTATTCCAAAAATAAATTTGAGAAATTAGTGCATCTAGTTGGTTTTAATATAAGAATGATTTAATTTTCTAATAGTATCCCTATGTACAAAGTGAAAAAAATTTGTTTATATCTTTCAACAGGAAAGTAGGCTGCATGAATTCTGCCTGATACGCCTTTTCTGTCATAACATTGTAATAGTATGCATGATGGTCTTAACTGAAGAAACTGTTTATACTGTATGTATTAAGATTTCATTGAAACATTATAACTAGTAACACTGTTGTTGTAGTGAATACTTTTGGTCAGAAGTTTTGGAAATAATATATATGTAGGATGGAAATTATGCAACTTCTTCTCCTTGTGAATCCAAAAATTGACACAAAAATAAGCTTTGTGGAAATCCAGTATTTATGCAGTTAGTATTTTTTTTACACACATGTTTTCTTCATTGTAACGAGGCTTAATCTTAACAACTAAATTTTAAAAACTGCCTTAATTGTTTGTAAGATGTTTCATTGTATAAGGCAGCATATTGGACAGAATCAGTGCTGTTCCTCATACATGCTGAGGTCTGTGAACTTATGTTGCTGTTTTACATTATGTTCCACAACATCATACATTTGGGCACAAGAATTTGACACATTTCAAAATTCAGTTGATCTGTTTTATGTACTGGTACTGCATTTATTCCCATATAGAATACCATTATGTATGGCACGTAGGTGACTGTTCTGCTTTGTTGTAGAAACTACAGTACTTTTATTTCTTGTACCAATATCTGTTAAAGTTTCATAAATTTACCAGTTGTTATTCTGCACCTCATTGTATGCCTGTTTTTTCAGTTGGCATGCTTCAAGATTCATGCGCCTGTGAACAGTGTAGAAAGATGCAAATCAGCACTCAGAACAAAATATTTTTAGTTGTTATAAGGTGAAATAATGCCAACATTTCCATGCATGTAACATATACACCCCTTCCTTCTCGTAAGTTCTTTTGTTTGTTACAGATTACATGTGTTGTGTTGGCACATCACTCACACACATTTCTAGTTCAGTTTGTATGTCTAGTGGGACTGTGTCAGAATGAGTGTGGCTTGTAACAGAAACTTTGTTGTAGTGACAAAAAAGTACTGGTGCTGCCCAGTAATGCTACATATATGCAAAACCCTTGCATACCATATGTAATATGAGAATTTGTTACCAACACTTCCGTCATTACATGTGCTTCCTAATTAGCTACAACTCAGTTTCCTAAATTTTTATGTCACCTATACTTGCAATTTTGCATCCCATGGTAATTGTAGAATATTTAAATTATTCCTGGGTAATGCAAAATCTGGACATTACATGTACCGATTGGAATGAGCATTTTCACAAACCCCATTGATTCTTGTTGTATCAAGGCCATATCTATTTCATTTACATATGTTTCAACACATTTGATGGTGTATGACTGTATTGTACAGTTCATTGTGAATATCCGTTTTTGTTTCTGCTGAAATGTTTTGTGTCCCATCTTCCAATGTCTGGCACATTTTTGTTCATGTTATTTATTTATTGAGTTGTGGTGTGTTCTATACATGATTACATCTCCATGTAACACCAGGTTCCTGCAGACTACTGGTTCCTCAGATGTATAATGATGCTTTTCTTTTAGCCATGTAACATGTTACATGGCTCTTACATTTGTGGCTGGTTCCAGAATGTCATGAGTACCTGAATCCCATATGTGACTTACAGATGTATGTGGTATGTGACTGGTTAAGTCAGAAGTGTGTTGTTAGTCTAGGTGGATCATTTTGAGAAAAATATGCATTTGTGTGTATGAAATGGGTGTGAGTGCAGTATGCAGGATCTTCATCAATTCCATAATACAAGTGCTGCTATTTTTAGGGGCATTTTGCAAAGCAGCTGAGAAGAATGACCATGGTGTCATCATGTCTGTCTCTGTATCCGCTTGGAAGAGTGTGACTCCCACTGCCCATATTTTCATGAACTTTTATTTGTGGTAGTTCTGCTAAAATATGTTTATTCCAAGTTTGGTCAGTCAGATGACAGTATCACACTCTACACGAAGTCATGTCTCTGTAATTCAGAGAGACTTTATTGCCTTTGTGGTATGAGCAGAGGCTGAAGAAACTCTTGTGATCAAAACATAACAGCTGAACATGTTGTATTTCAACCGTCTTAGTCCCAGGTGGGCAGTCTGTTGGCCACCAGTGTTCTTGAATGTTACGCTGTTGATGTTATATTGACCACCATCTGAATTTTGTTCATTTTCTCCTAATCCACGAGATTTCAGCAGAAACCACATCATTGAAGAGTGTGACTTTACTTGCTGCATGTCACAATATTTTGTTGTTTGAGGGGTTAATTATTTTTAGCCTAACCTACCCTTGCAGCCTGCAAGTGTGAGGTGTTGATCATGATCAATTATAAATCTGCTTCTAAGGTGTGGTGAATCATATAGTATGTGCTGTTTTAAATATGGAAAGACACATTTAAAATACTTGTATTTTCAATGTTCTGCAAAAAGTTATTCATTAATTTAAAATCTAGAGACAGAACCGTTATGCTAAGCAGACATCTTCTTGCTTGTTTATATATATATGTAGGTGATACTTATTAATTTGGATTGACTGTGAAACATGTGTAATATGATGGATTTAGTTGAATTTGTTACATAGAAACATTTATGGTGCATGTGCCTCGTTTCAAGAAAGTATCCATCCACATGCAAACAAACCATGTAGTTGAAGTACAGTGCTTGTATGACATATGTTGTGCGTGAGATCTGCAACAGCTGTTTAAAGAACTGTAAGAATGGTGAAACTATTCTTGTGCTTGTGACATTTGAAAGTAAAATGTAAAACTGACAGCCAACTTTCCTTTTATTATGTATGAACATTAACGTTTTCAAAAACAGTTGATGAATTGTGAAATTAATTATGTATTTGAATAGGGAGCATGTGTTAGAGCAGTGGTTTCTGACAGCATAAGATGCATATTTGGCATTGAACATTTTTGGTGAGAAAAGAGAGTACGTTGTCATATTTTGATTAATGATATTTTTATGTCATTTTGTCTGTAGGTTTTTGTTTCAAGTGTTCATGCATTACTTAGTATGAAGCAGGTTGGTTATTTAGGTGTGAAGTTTATCATATATGTGCCCATTCTGCATAAGAAGTTTTTGGTTGAATAAGGCGAAAGAACTGTCAGATTCTGTTACCACTTTGAAAATGCATGTAGGTGTGTTACTTCATAATTGGTGAAGGTGACCTGTTCATATACAGATTTGTGACACTGTGTTGTAACTCCTTTTGGAGGAACATGTTACGTATGGTGGTGGGTTGTGGCTTGTAGTGCAGATGAGGTTCTCACTGTTGCATGTAAACGCATGAAGTTTGGTATTGTAACCCATCCGGATAAAATATATATGAACTTTACAAACATTCACAGAAACACAGTGTCTCATTTGTTATGTCATATAATGTTCTTGTTATGAGGTGAATAAACTATAATCTTCTTCATGGAATATCAGTCATTTAGATGCAAAGTCCAGAGTATCTTGCTTAAGAAAAGGATTCAGAATTGAGGAAGTTTCAAGTTTCCTGGTATGTTTTGCTGTGCCAACTGGTAGATAGTTGCTGATATTTTGAAGGAACATTGTGCCTGCATTTTCACGATCAAGCAGTAGGCTTGAATAATCATGAGTACTGCTGTGAGAGACTTATATCTCACTAGAACCAGGACTGATACCAGAGTTTTTATGTTCATGACCATCCTGTACTTTGTATAAGACAATATAGTACAGTGTTAGCCAAATGTTTCTGCTCGTGGACCCATTTGGCTTAAATAAGTACCACGGATCTTCTCATCCTTGCTAACATTAATATGGGGTTTCTGGATGACAGGTGTCCAGAATTTAAAATTTATGTCTCGGAACTGAGTTTAGATAGATACTAATACATATCGGTAGCATACATGACAATGCATTGCATGATTTGACCTTAATTGTAATGATTGTTGCACGCTTTGTGGGTACAAGAAGTTTCTTAATTAGTTATGCTAATGGTTATCGCCAGTTATAGACATTCTTTGATTATTTTAAGAAAACATTATTCCTTGTATAAAAAAATAAGTAAACTGCAAAGTAGCCATTAGAGAAATGTATCCACGGATCCTCTGGGAATAGGTCATGGATCACAAGGGATCCAGAGAGCACACTTTGGGAACCACTGATCTAGTGACTTGAAGCCCTATTAGCTCTATAAGTGTAGCTGGCTGATGTAATTGAATATGGAGTGGGAGTGCTGTGCTTATTTGGGTTGAGAAAGCATACAACATATCTTGTTCTGATGTTGCAAGAAGAGCCAGGAATAATAATAACCTACATTCTCAAAATCTGAATGCCACAGGGCATAATGCAGAAACATGAAGAAGCTTCTGATGTTATTATTTCCTTGAAAGAACACTGATGGTTGGGTGCAGGATGGCATTAGAAGTTAGGAAGTATACACTCCATGCAGTAGTATAAATCAAGTGGAGGATTAGGAAGTGAAGGTGGAACTACTGTGAGAGGATAATAAGGCTGCCTAATATAGTTATTTAAGTTCTCAGGGTAATTCATGCATCTAACGGTTTAGACATGGCATGTTTCAGCTATGTGCTTCAGTAGCCACTCTCCTCCAGTAGTCAGTACAACTTTTCCTACCAAACATGAATATTGTCATAATAGCATTTCATAGTCATTTAAAACCTTTTTTTCTTTCATTACATATTTATTCCAAATTTATTAATTTGACGCAGAATTTCTTTATACTTTACAGTGAAAATGCTTGTTAAGCAAAATAATTTTATTCATAAATTGTTTTTTTTACCAATGTATTTCCCCAGAACAGATTTTAAATGCCATTACTATTAGCATCTTTTCTGAAACCTGAAAAATACATGATTCTAAAAAATTGTAATCTTGCTTGGCAAGCCTTTACAGTGTTTGGTCTGTTAAAGATTTTTACTGTATTTAACGTTTTGGCGCCGGAATTATTTTTTTAATTTTAGCACATACTGTATATACAAGTGAATAATACAGGAACCAAATACGTTAGAATTATGAAACAAACTGCATTTTGAAGAGAAAAAACGGAGAGTAAATACCATG
>Ga0136643_10005225_pt1 | contig 18217 bp, 13 predicted proteins | sample TergutLab28metaG_FD_96883 | JGI IMG/M metagenome (GOLD analysis project Ga0136643, IMG submission 96883) | Labiotermes labralis P1 segment gut microbial communities from Petit-Saut dam, French Guiana - Lab288 P1 (version 3) (version 3) | ecosystem: Host-associated > Arthropoda: Insects >...
AGCTAACTGGTTTGCAGCTAGTCAAGAAATTCCCCGCATTTCACAGAACCCGAAGGTTCATTACCGCACTCACAAGCGTCCGCCACCTATCTCTATCCTGGGCCCGCCCAATCCAGTCCATATCCCCACATCCTACCTCCTGGAGATCCATCCTAATATTATCCACCCATCTACGCCTAGGCCTCCCCAGTGATATCTTTCCCTCCAGCTTCCCCACCAAGACCCTATACACCCCCCCTCTCCTCACCCATAGGCGCCACATGCCCAGCCCATCTCATTATATATATATATATAAAAATAAAACACACACACCAAAAAAAAAGGCAGTGGCAGGTCACATTCAAAGTGTAACATAACATTCACAACCTGAAATTCTTTTATGTGCAGGTCAAAGAACAATATATGTAATGTCAATTTTATGTCAGAGCTTATAATACCCAGCAGGTGCCTGTAGTTGACAAGGGTGATTACAAAAGTGACAATGATTGTGTGCATAATGGCAATGAATCTTCATATTTGCAATGTTTCATACACTACTTGGAGTAGCAACTGTATGTTTTTGGGTCAGCTATGAGTGCTCTAATTCACATTTCACTCACGAGTGAAATCAAACATTATTGCAAGTAATGCTACCAAAATGAGTGAGGTCAGACAAGAACATCTGTATATAAAATTATAGAAACTGTGGCATGAAACTGCAGACGTATCACAAATATGGAAGTAAACATCAAACTCTCCCTGAGCTTAAACCAAGCACCACACCATACACAAGAACTTCATATATTGTTTAACATCAGCACTGCAAGGAGGTAAGTGGTCAACATCACATCCCAGCCACCTTATACCCATGGCAAGAGTCCAAAGTACCCACAGAACAGGAGGCAGGGTGGGGTCCACAGCAATCTGGACACTTTTGAAAAGAGAAAAAGCCCCAGCTAGGGATTGAGCCCCAATTCACTGACCATCCACACCACAGCCTTGCCTCTATACCGAATAAATTGGGTCCTTCTGATAATCTTCCTGCCTCCAGAAATGTCCCACATGAAGTATGACACTCAGGACAACATTCTATTCAACATCATGAATCATACAATTTTAGACACAGTTCACACCTAAAATCATCCATGGGCTTCACCTCCGCTATCTCTGCTAAAAGCTGACATCAATCTTCCTGCCCACTGAAATATACACAAATATCAGGCATGTTCAGTGTAAACACACTTTCATGAAGTATAATAGAAATGATAAGTAAAATTTGGATCCAAAATTACGATCAGGTATCACAGTACACACACGGTCACAAACCTCACACCTGCTCCAAGACATGCAGGAAGTTTCACTTAAAAAGACTCGGTTGGGATACAACAGTGCTGCTATTCTCTCACCTTCGTGCCATCAATCCCCATTACAAGATTTGGCAGTACAGGAACTGCCCCTGGTAATGTTGATGTCCGTGTAGAATCCTTTCTCTTGGCAGGAGGCATTAACTCTGGAGGAAGTGTATTTGGGATTGTGTATTTTTCTAGTGCCTTGTATACAAGATGCATTGCCTACAGAAGAAAACAGAACAACTTTTACACAGACCTTCATTTAAGTAACAGGTTTGCAAATTGTGTGCTCCACAGCAAAGCATACACACCTACCAAGACATCATTTACTTTCCAAATGCTACAAAGTTACAAGTTACACACATAAATACAATTTCATTTACAGCCATATGAAGAGTACAGCCTTCCCTGCACTATTTTCCCAAACCTCACAAATGTTCAACCACGTTACATGCAGAACCATTATAGAGTATTTCACCCATAGCAGGCAACATATTTTGAAAGGATGGATATAAGTTCATTTACACCCACAAGTAAAATATGGATTATGCTGTGTCAATTTTCATGAAACTCACAACTGCTTGATTGAAATATATTATCTCCTGTATCACATTTCACCCAAATCTGTCAAGGAAAATGGAAGGCAGAGGCAATAATTCATTTACATCAAGTGACGACTGTTAATGAGCTGATTTTTACGAAACTCATGCTCACAGCAAAACTCTTTGTAAAGAACTCTATACATTTCATGAAAATCTGACAAACAGTTTAGGTGCTGATACCAGTTCACAGACAGATGGACAGATGTGTGTTCCACATGTTATTTATTTATTTTTTTTTTAAATTCACAAAGAATGACTGAGGAGAGATCCGCGTTTTTGACGTAATTCTACCACAGTTCTTACCACCATAAATTCATGCCGGTCCAGCATTCCATCTTTATCCATGTCTGCCAGATCCCATATTTTACCAAGTGTATCTACTGGTAACTTTGACTCCATCAACACCCCTTTCACCTGAAAATACAAGGGTCATCATATAACCAAAATGCATCAAGCAACAAAGTACAATGTAACTAATTTTTCTCATAACATTTTCCATGTAATCCATAATCTCTTGTTACTGGTATATATGTGTGAACACACATACACACACACAAACTGCAAACACCTTATTTTGTTCATACTCCTTGTCAAAGGCGAAGGAAAATACATCTGTGCTGGGAAATTTTCTTACATCAATGTTTGGTGCACGACTCAATGTAAAAAGCCTACTTTCAAAATTATAAAACACAATTTGCAACACATCACACAACAAGAGAATCATCATAAATAAACCTGGAGTGCAGTATTTCTAACTCTAAAAAAAGTTTACTTCCTCACAACTGTGGCTCCAAAACTATGTAACAGTATTTGACATGACAATCAAACTCTCAAGTTCTGAGATTTTCGCAGCAAAAAATGTTTACGGAAAGCGGCACAGTGTGACTTTGGGGGAAAAGTCCAGTATTTTAGATACTCCCACAATATCTGAACTTTTTTTTTTATGTTAAAATATCCATCATCCACCAACACAGTGCACTTCAGCTATTACAGTAAACAAAAAACAAGAAAACTACTTGCAACAAAGTTCAAAGACTATTTCTCTCATAGTGTTAGTAACACCACTTTTCAACAGACAAATCATTACACAGGAAAGAAACTGCAAGACCAGATTACCTGAAACTTTTACTTTCCTAACAGGTTTCTGGGCACTTTTCATATTGTTGCTTATGCTGCAAGCAACAAAAGTACATATGAATATGTTCCAAAGACCTCTCTGAGAATCAGAAAACAGTACTTGAAGACATTTCTTTAGATCAGATTTAATGTGATAAATTCTAAATGTCAAATGCACAGGTTTTGAATTTTATAAATTACGGACTATGTAAATGTTGTGCATTGTCATCATTTTGAAAAATCTTAGGATTATAAATATCATTATGCAGTCACCTATTTAACATCAGTTATTCATTCCTGCAAATCAGCCATTCTGTCAAAAACGCTAACCAGGACCCTATTTCCCATTATTTTAAATGGGACAAATTATAATGCATTATGTTAACCCAAAATCCCCAACTAATTTCCTAAAACATAACTAAAACACAGTAGAATGCCTACATACAAGTAACAAACTATGATAAGATGTAATATGCTTAAAGCATCACTTCCTGATAACCAAACAATTAATATGGTTCTGAGAAAACACAACTACTATATGTGCAGTAACATGCACTGTTTGCATTAACATCATCTTGTTAAACATGTTGTGTTATGTTCTTGGAACGTTAACATCAATTTTTTCTGTTTAAATATCAGCTGAAATGCACTGTACTGTGAGATATATACATTTTGTGAAGTTTGGATATTAAAAATTCAGAAACATTCTGCTGGGAGAAGCTTAACCAGGGAGACATTCTGCAGAGTATGTCTGTACATTTAAATTAAATCACAAGTCCATGATTTCATTCTTGTTTTCTAGTATGCAATTGTTGAGTAGCCTCCTGTTGCTTGTCAGTAACACAATACTAAGACAGAACTTGCCTGTCAATATCTAAACACACATAAGTTTTGAAGAAGTTACAATAAAAATACAGTGCATGCTCAAAAAGACAATGTTTAGAATATAAGTATTGTGTCATGTCATCATGACTTTATGCACATTTGTGTGTGTGTGCGCATGCATGCTCATCTGCACTCCCCCACCACCCACTTGTACAAATCTGGAACAAATCAACAGTTTTGTTGGAACGTCTCACCTCATACAACCACTGTCCATGTAAACTAAGCTGGCAATGCGAATGTCTAAGATTTCCAAACATCTAGGATGAACCTCAAAATTCCATGTGTCTAAAGTGGCAAGAAGTAAATTACATACAAGGAACCACAAATATTAGGTGCCACCATACAATACTTAGTCACACAGGTTACCTGGCATCTAGGATGAGTTTACGCCTACCCCTGATCTAAGGCAGTGACCCTTTGCCATGTCACATGGGCCCTTCAAAAGTTACACAGCAATATACCTTCAAAGAATTTGGAGTTTCTGTTGATGTAAACTGTCTGTAAAATGTAAAATAACAACATGACAAAAGCTGTCAATTTTAGACTGAGACTTAATAAACCAGTGAACCTCTATATGTCAGGTGAGTGAAATTTGGTGTGGTGCCGGGTATTTAAACTCTCCTCACACCACATGACTGGCAGCCAGATTTTTGTGATAATGGTATTAGTACTGGAAAAATGCAATGCTTGGCAAGCTGTGCTAGCATGTGTCACTGCAATAATGTTACACGTGGTTAATAAATGTGAGGGTTGTGGAAGTGAAATCTGTACCATAGGCAGTTATATATTATATGCAGAAAAAGAACATCAAAATATATAATTAATAACTTTGATTAATGGAAGTGTTGGTTGCTAGTTATAAATTTATAATTTTAGACATCTTCACAGAAATGGAATTTCATAGAGAACAGTATGCATCATTAGTAAAAATGTAAAGTTCACACCATGACACGCCTAGGAAGGAAGAGAGGGGAGGCAGAGGTAGAGCTCCAACCCATTGGCAACCTTCATGCTAGAGAGGGATGGGTGGTCAGCACCATTACCTAACTACTTTACCCCCAGGAAAGACCTAGTACTCATTGTACAGGAGGCTGGGTGGGTCTTAGGTCAAGTTCGGATAAGCAGAGAAAATCTTGCTTCACTGGGATTTGATCTCAGGACCATCTGGCCTATAGCAAGCTGCTATACTGACAACACAATCCCAGCTGCCTGGCATCATTAGTGCTTCCTGATAATGTTTGTCTAAAGCACTATACATATTCTAAAAAAGTAGATATGGCACTGGTGAAGAGATACAGAAATGGCAGTGACAGCAGCAGGAAGGAAAGCTAGATTTTACCACCTGACACATTAACCAATGCTGCCAACTGAAGATGACACCCTCGCGCTCCTTGTACTGATGTTTCTAAACATCTTTTGGGGAAAATTACACCACTTCATCAGGAAACAGTAACTCACATACCTTGTTCCCAGGTATCATGCCATTATGAGGTTGCAAAGAGTCAAATAACTGGTCATAATTTGCCTTCTCAGCTGGTTTCACAGCCCAGTCACTTGACATCAGAGTGCTGTTTATTGGTGGAGGAGATATAACACTGTTTTGAACTGCCATCACTGGAGGAGTATCACCCTGAGACAAGAAAAAAAATCAATTAACATCAAAACTAAAACATACTTCACACAGGAAACACTGATTAAAAAAATACAAAATGACAACAAACATAAGATACATAGAGCAATCATACCATTGCATCAACCCCTTGTCCATTTTAACAGAGTTCAACACACTAAAATGAGAAATGTTCCATGTAGTCAATAACAATGGTACCAGCACCTGAAATGTATATGAACCCAGCAAAAACTAACCTGTTCACTTGTTTGTATACTGAAGTCTTTATACAGTTTCTATAAACTGAAAATGACAGTGAACAGAACCACCTACAGCAGTACACAGCCACTCATTCAAAACTAAACCTTCTACAATATTGGGGAAAAAATGTATTATAATCAAAATTACAAAAAGATGCAAAATTATGCTATTTATGGTTCCTATAAACATAAGCACACATAAATCTGTTTCTCTGTGATGCATAGAAGTATACAGAAGGTCCTAATGACCAAGCAGTGTAGTGTTTCCATTATGCAGGTCCCAATAATATTTTGATGTGGAAATATGAAGCGTAGTTAGTATTTACCATGAAATGCATGTCAGTGTATAAAGATATGAAAGGTATTTTCCTTCTCCAAACAAGCACCTATGAAATGTCCAGTTTTGCAACTGTGCACAGAAGTTCTAATCTGATACAAATTAGCTAACCTTCGTCTATGCTTGGCATTTGTATATTATGACAATGGTGCACACAACTGTTCAAAACCCCATCTGAATGAAGTTTATGTGCTGGATCTGTGTAAACACTATCCACTTACCAATCCTGTAAATTTTAAGCATCTTCAGCAAAAGAAAGGTACAACTGTTTGGTTGTAACATAAGCGTAACATCATTAGTCACCTAACAGTATTATGAAATAAGCAGGAAGTTATCAGGTATAACACCAGACAAGGCACTGCCTTTATCTGTGTATTGTACAGAATACAAACAAAGATAAGTTTTCGTCTATATGTCAAGAATGTTAAGAGTTGTCTTCAATGAAAAAGGTGGCATAATTTCTTCCTGGGTATAAAACTGTTTTAGTACTGCATAGTGCAGAAACTATTACAAACAGGCCATCAGCAGATAACTTCCTAATCAGTAAGACCATGCTTATAAACTGATCTGGATTATCAACTACATTGCTTCCTGAACATGCATGAGCTAAATCACAGTTTACTATAAAACCCAAACTTCACACTTTTCCAAAAGTGATTTCATTCTGGTTTTTTTTTTAAACACGAACTGTTTGTTCTGGAATCCAATGCTGCACCAAATATGTTTCCTGCATTAATATTTTCATTTCCCATTTTAAAGGGCCAAGAAATGTAGTTAATATTTTCCAGTAATATCATACTCAAAAGTCTAGACTCATTACTCACTGGCTATAAGTCAATGCAGAAAAATTTACCATTACTATCTTTTAAGACAATACAATGTCTCATTTGTTATCTCAGGCTGTCAAACAGTACTTAAATCTACTGCACTGCTCCATTTGAGGACAATGCTGTTTAAGAATTTTTTAAATATCTTGGAACTTACCATTTTGGGAGGTGGTATATCTGCTGTTATGTTTACCATGTTCACCTCCTTTCCTGTCTGTGCAAGTGAGACAAGTTTCAAGGCCACAAAGAAGCCACCCTTATCCAGGTAGCCTTTTCCTGCTGGGTCCGACAGGTCCCACACTTTACTCAATACGGCATCTGACAGACCAGACTTTTTCAGAAACCTAGCAGCATCTAAAGCTCCAACACTACCCTGGTTACTTGGGTCAACCTGTTAACACATGAATAACACAAAAATCATCAAAGGAAACCCATTTGTTCCTTATCAACTTCAAATACGAGCACCACAAGTTATGTACCTCAACCTGTAGCCACTGTGTACCCTACATATAGGATGGGTGTAATGCACCACATTTTATATAATTAGTCAACAAATATATTTACTGAATTTTTTGAGACATGCTGCACAATCCCCATTTTTCCCTCCACAAAATGCTTTGTATTTCATAACGTTGTCTTGCTTGGTTCATAAAATATTCACATTTTACATAAAGGATGCACAAAAATTTAAATGTTCAAATCCACTGCCAAAAGGTTAAAGTTAATGGCAATGACATTACATCTTTCCTGCATACAGTGGGGAAAATAACCACAACTCTACAGGCTTTACTGTTAATTTTAATACAATGGTCCCTTTCTCTGATAAATCTTAAACTTAACCAAAAATAATTATGTTTAAGCATTGTAAATTCTACATCCGTAAAAGTGGAAATGTTAAACAAACTAAGTACAAGCATCATTAGAGGTCAAATATATAATCAGTTTAAAAGTCTCCATTCTTAGATCATACCCAACACCATAATTTTGCACGGAGGAATGGAGGTCAAGGCCAAATGAATTCTTGACCTAGGCACCAGATGAAGGTGTAATGTCAGTTCATTCTCTTCACCCTAACAAAGAGGTCTTCACACTCATCAGAAAGTATGGACCCCAGAATTATTACTGACATCATGAAAATAAAAAAAAATCCTCATGTCTCCCACAAAGAATCAAACTCCAGCACCCCAATCTGTAAAATCACTACTTAAGAGGTCTGTGAACCATGTGTTTGAAATACATGTTACACTTCAATGTCTACTGGCTGAATACAATATTACTGAGTTGCTGATCTACACCAATAGTCTTCCAACTCTCAGGCTCAAATTTCATACATTACTGTCATACACCAACTTTGGTAATGCACACAACTTTACAATTCTGATGAGTGAGCAGTCATCTCTAAAGGAATACAAATTAAACTGAAAAGTTACCCCTAAAGGAATACAACTGAAACTGAGCAGTCATCTCCAAAGGAATACAAATGAAATTATTCAAAATAATAACTGAAAACTCATCAGTCCAGTTACCACACTGTATTCAGTAGGTAACACATAGCTTCAATTTACATGTTTCAATTTTTCTTTTTCTATGCCCCCCCCCTAATAAAAGAATACAATTAACCGATCAATCTTTGTACTGCAGACACAGTGTGCTTTCTTGGATTAAGGTTTATCATAAATACTCAACACTATTTTAATGCTCAATGTCAACTTATTTAACCTCTCAGCAAAACTGTCACATAAGGAACAAATAAACAATTTTATTTATTTTTAATGAAAGTTATCACAATTTACTGGAAGACAACAGAACTGAGATAAAGTTCTAAATTCCACTAAATACCAGAGAAAGCTACAGAAAATTCACAAGCACCAATTACTACATGTTTATATGTCATGCCAGACAACAAACCACTGCCTGCATATCTTAACATCATACGTAAACACGTATTTACTCACTTCAAGGTAAGAATGCCAGTATCCACAAGAAAACTGAACTATATGATAGGTATGTGTTTGTTTTTATGAATAGCAATATTCTACATGACAGACTAATCATCCTTGCTATGAACTGAAAGCAAGCAATTATGGCTGCTTACCTGATGATAATATGCTTCATATATTGCACTATGGCTTCCAGCCACCTAAAATATAAAAATGCATATTATAGATCTACAAAACACAAAATTGACACAATAATGTACTTATGCAATTTGTCATGTCTTGTAATGATATTGCAAATAACAATCTCTTCCTCCTACTAGCAAGCAAATGTGCATGGGTTTCATGGCACCTCAGCATCTATGGCCATTTGGGCCTGTAACCAAATGAATAAAATTGTCAAAACAATTTTTATACGCATACAAAATTCTGTCAGTTAAATAGACATGGCAAACCATATTTGCCGAGCACGGCCAAACCACCGGACAGGTTATAATGATCATCTCCGAGGAAGTTGTGCAGAATGGCCTGAAGATGAAACACAAAATGATATCGGTCATAACATGGGCATTCTACAAGTAAATGTAAAATGGGAGACAGACTTAGCACAGCAAGCAATAAAGAGATGCCAGGTCATCCTACAATTCATGTCTATGTGTTAGGCAAGTGCACAAATCCAAAAGTTTATCAGTATGACTTCTTCCTTCCTGATAAAGCATGGAGAAAACTGCCATACCTGCACACATTTCTTCACAAATTGCAACTCATCCTCTGTACAGGAACCTTTATCCCGCTAAATTTTAAAACAGCACAAAGAACAGGTAGGCCACCATACCTACAAGCAAGAGCAGATGCTACATTTTCACGCACAGTTGCTCCTTTCAAAGCCACATCAGCCGCCTGCTGCTGGGCAAAGCCATGAGTAAATCACAGCTGACTCCCTGACTTAAGGCAACGGAATGCCTGCTACAAAATCTGCATAATTATCAGACTACCACTCGGTGTGTACTCACAGAGACTCTGTATGCTATGCAGTCAGCCACAGAAGAGGACTAATTGCACAAGATTCATGCCAAAGAGCACAGCTTAGAAGATACCTAGATCTTGGTTGAATAACACTTATAATTATGGCATGGCAGGAGAAAGCCTGGCCTTCAAAAAGGTCAAATCTTGAACAATGATCCATAAGAATAAATCATGGTGTAGTTCTGAAAAGCAAACAGGATTTCAACAAAAGGCTGGTGATATAGAAGGGTAAATGTTTTGCCTTTCAGTGTCCAATGAATTGAAAGTCACCAGTTAGCCATGTGATAAGTTAAGAAAGAATAAGTGAAAGCCTACTGGCAAATATATGTGACATCAGTGTATCAAAATGCTGAAGAAGACTGTACAGGAATGCACCTATGAGTCACCTCATACTTGTTGCAGTGAGTGGGGTGAACTATCGCTTCACACAATGCATGATGGGTCTGCATTGCCATATTCATCATATAATTAACACGGAGAAGAATGTGTTAGGTTCTTGGGATTGCATGTATGAATTTCAAGATGGGTGCTACACTAAATGACTGTACAAATATCAGTGTGGCTGACAGGGTCAATGATAGTTTGGACTTCATTACAGAGCCACAGTGCGTCACAGCATGGATCAGGATACAATAAAAGTGCAGCATCACCTTCCAACCCCTGCACCAAAAGCTGTCAGATAAAACAAAATCTAACAATAATTCAAACCTAACATAAACCCATCTCATGTGAGACTCCCAAAAAAAAATCTGCTCTCAAGGAAGCCAATATACTTTACAGATGGCATGAAGGAAGCACACTTTAACAACAGAGTAGGGTAAGAGATAAACCCAACAATCATGTTTTAAGTGCATACACTTGGTCTTTGGTGCCAAGGAGGAAAATCAGTTTGCTGCCTAGGGTGACATCATTCACAGCACACTGCAGACAGCATTCAACACGTAAGTTAACTCCAGGAACCATAGACAATGGTGACCTGTCAACACATAAAAATGCTGACATGGATCGACCAGTCACATCAACAATTCCAATGACAAACACTGCAAACCATTTCAACTTAATTCAACTCTATAAGGCTCTGACTATGGTACATGACTTACAAACGTAATTTTCTTTCTTTGGACCTGTGCACCATCTAATTTTTAATGAAGTATTACATTTTGGAAGCCAGCTCTGCTTCCATCTTCAGGTAAAGGAACTCAGCTAATCTGGCAGACACCTTAGATGGAACAATTTCAGTCACTGGCAGATGCCATGCAGACAACTCTGCTAAGACAAACATGGAGGTAACTTATGAAAAAAGAGAAGAGAGAAACTGTAGATCATATCTAAGGTGGGTAATTCTTAGGATGCCATATTACCATGTCACATCATATACCTTCTCCATCTTTAAGAAGGCAGAGGTCAGCTGTTGGCAGAGATCAAAGTATTGTGTATATGGTGTTCCAAATTCACTAGATGATGATGAGCACTGGAGAGAAACTTACTCTCCGGGATAATGGCAAGGCTGTAGAGTACCACATGCTCCATGACTTAACATACAGAACTACTGTAACTTGTCACACATTAGCAGGCTTTATCAGATTTCATAATTCAGGTAAGTATTATTTCTCTCCAAGCAGACAGGACCAAGTTCTATGGTCCTTCACAGTTGTACTGTATGTGGGCAGCAGGAACTCCCCTTCATCTACTACTAGCAATTTCCATTTTGTTCAATGCAATAGATAAAAAGTCTCAGATGTCTTACATCATCCCTTCCAGTTTCATGATAACAGCAATCCTGTTGCTGCTGATGATGACAATGACAATAAACAGAACTTTACCTTGACTAATATTGTAGCAAGACTAATGTTCTTACTTTTGAAAATCGCTCTTCTAATACACAGCACCATTTTCACACTAACTAAAAAATTCCCACATATTTGTTCACATCTGTTATAACTGCAAGACTGAGAGAAAAAGCATACTGGATATAAAATGCATGTTTCATTTTCCCTAAAACATTCAGGATTCCTGGGTTTCTCGACAATATCCACTGTCTTGAATTCTACCAGACTGAATTTCCAGAACATTGTGCTAAAATGTTTCTTGGTCCAATATATATTTAGTTAAAATACCCTACATTGCCTTATAGGAAATTTCTTTTCCCCTGTCCCACTTCTACTACTTCACCTGAACTGTGCCTAAAAGAATTTTCTGACAGTCTTCCTGCCAGGCCCACTGTAGGCCCTCATGGTGCAGGTTTCTTCTCTGATGGCACAGAATTACTACTACCATTGGAAACTGCCATGTCTCTTCACCCTGTAATCCAATCTCTAGCAACTCTTAGAGAAATTTCCTCTAATTCTGTTACCTCATTGGATTCTGTGTTTTTTGCATCAACAACAAACTAAACACAGCATAATTTAGTAGAAACAATACAACAGTCTTTGACAACTTCTTTCTGACAGCTGAATACCAAGGTATTGATCTGCACAATTTACACGTTATACATGCTAGTTGTACCCTACGCAGTTTGGTTTCTTTATTCCTTCACTTGTTTTCAGCCTTTTCTTCATGTGTTTAGATGTTCTGAATTGTGTATGGCAAAAATAACGCACATAAGTCTCTTGTCATTCCATTCATGAACCATTATATGGTCTTTTCTTCTCCATCTCTTCCTTTCTAGCTTTCTGTTGCTTCCTCCAAATCTAATGGAATGCATATCTTAGCCTTCACTGGGCCTTTACTCTTGACAAATGTTCCAGAGTGTCCACCAGCTTCATAGTATAATAAAAATTATCCTGGTATACATGATGATGAATACTAAATTATTTACCGCCACTGACATTACCATTTACTTCAACATCTTCCACTCTGCTATCAATATTTCCATATTGGAAATGCACCCTGCTTTTGCTCTGCATTCAAACTAATATTCCAAATTTTTTACTTTTATCAGCATTGTAGGATTGGAATTTCTGGCATCCCCTCCACAGGATCAACTTTTTGTTTGACGGGAGTTCTTCTTCTGGCCTATACAGTGATCCTAACTTTTGATAGAGACATTCATAGACTGGCTGAATTATGAACAGTCTAGATGAAACATATTTTAGTTTGCTGTTACCATTGAAATGCCAAGTCTGCCTCATTATCTCAAAACAATTTCAGCTCACTGTATGTGAAAATACAGTGGTGGTGGGTCTGTACATCAGTAGTATTTCACATTATCTTTCCCAACTTTCTAACTTGGCCCATCGAATTATATGCCATGAGCATTTTTTCACTTCCACAGTCATACCGTTCACCTGTAGTAGAGACACAGGGGATATTTTCCATTTGTCAGCATTCTTTTTCAGACACCATTTCACTGCTCCAAGAAAAGGTAAATAAAGTGATCTCCAATCAATCCTGTGTTCCCTACAAATCATCCTACATTCAGGGTTTTATTATTTGTATTACATTCAACAAATGTATCTCTTCAGACTGTTCACTGATATCACTGTCACTACTGTCAGTAAGTGCAAATTTACTGGCACTACACTGTACACTTGCCAACAAGACTGTGAAGTTGTACCAAATTGTGGTTGGTAAATTACTGTTGACTCTTTGATTATCACTTTCTTCAGGGCCAGAGATGTCTAACAATAGATCTCACATATGTTTCCTCCTCTGTAACATCTCTCCTACTTGAATGCATGACTTAAGTCGGCTAAAATTACAAAAGGAAATACTGACAAATTCAATACAAGAATAAGACCATTCTTTCGATCATATACATATTCCAGATTGAAAGGGCTGCCAAGATTTGGAGTTTGTTATTTTCATGGATGTCATAACATCCCCATTCAATAATACAGCCACAGCAGCTGCATACATATTAATGACAATGATGCAGCGTTTGAAAATGAGTTTAATTGTGGCCTGTATTCAATGTATGGGATTGAAATCATGAATGATTTTGTGATCTGTATATGATATGTTAAAAACTATTCTTCCACTTGTTCCTAAGTCTTCCTACTTACAAGGTCGTTAACATAGAGTAGACAGAAAACTCAAACATGTCTGCACACGTTTTGGATGAGCACTTTAAAATTACATTATTGCTGCATTAATTTATTCTCATGTGAGCTCAATCACATTACAGAGGGGAAAAATATAAACTGCCCAATCCACTTTAATTATGAGATTGCAAAAAAAATGTTGGGTAGTAAATACAGCACACTGAAATTCTCACACACTGAGTTTCAGAACAGAAGCTACACCAATGCAACGCAGATGCAAGCAGGAATGTGATAAAACTTCTCAAATATATGTACGGTAACGTGACATGAACAATCTGCTGAAATATTGAACTTCCTTGTGATCTTTAACCTTTGGTCACAAAAATTTTCAATGCCAGGTACACAACCTCATTACCAGTGTTTTTGAATAAAAAGAATTTCTAAATGACCAATTCTATTGTCAATACATTTGTTCTGCACTTTTTGTGATGTGATGTGAAGTGATGTTTTGTGATGTGATGTAACACGATGCTGAAGAAGAAGACGGTTTTCTCATGGACTGACATTGTAGATTTTCAAAATCACTATATTTTAGGTACTGTCAAAATATACAACTCTAGTGACAGTAACTTTCATGAGATTTCTAAACAATCAAATGGTTGATGGACCCTCATCTGCCAGACTTGCCAAAAACGGTAATTTCATGAGGACTCAACAATGCAAAGTTGTTCAATTACCCTTGTTAAAAGTGTGAATTAAAAAATATGACCAATGAAAATCACTAAACAATCATCACAACACATATCATACCATATATATTAGAAATAAATGAATGCCACTAGGAAGTCCGTTATATTAAAACTATCGACCACACTTAAAAGTTAACCCACCACTCCTGATCACATTACAGCAGCGTGCTTAATTATATAAATACATGCAGTATAATTACACTGCAATGTTGCCATAGCTGAAAAATCGTAAAACTACTTTGTGTATTTACAGTACATGGTAATGTACACTTTTCCTGAAAGAATCAATCCGAATGAAGCCGCCCACAAATCTTGCAATGGCAGGATTTAGTCAACGCCAGGCTATCATCTAAAATCGGCATGGAATCTGATAATGTGAAGTGGTAGTGGGTGTGGACCGATTGACCTGATGTCTACAGCTATTACTGCTGTTCTGAAAAATTCTTCAACAGTATAACCCCATACTCAAGGCGTGCAGGACTCGTTATGTTACTTTATAACCAAAATTCATATTCATGTGGCCCTACTCACCGCTCCCTGTCACATGAATCTATGCTTCATCTACCTACCGTGTACAGTTTCAAAGTACTTCAAAATTCTACCCCTTACAAGCCCTATCTAACGCAATAACCGTCACATTTCACTCGTCGCTGTACAATTTCTTTCCACCATATTATCAACAACACATTCATATGCAAGTGAACATGGACCACAGCACTACCTGAGTTGGAGACGGCAAAGCGGCCATCTTCTTGAACACTAACGACACTGTTTTATTGGCTGATCTGCTAACTCCTGACCAATGAGATAGACAATCAATACATCATTTTCGCAAATTCTCTGAAATTCCATTCATAATGTTTGGATAGCCACTTCTGAAACTATAATCAGAAGTTGAGCATAATTTTGCCTAGTCTGTCTACAAAAAATCAGTCGGCTGGCTGTTGCGCTTTCGGAATTAAACTACAAAACATAGTCACTTCAATGATTGTTCGACCAATCTTACGCATGGACCGTGCTACCATCTGTTAGTGACATTGAAGTTGGGCAGATGGCTCAGTCGGTTAAAAAGTTAACGTTAATTCAACCGCCACAATAACCAGCGACGAATGCCACGCGCATCACGCATATCATTAATTGGAGCTTACATTTCAGATCATCGAAATGTCTGAACCCCACACGCTGTTTCTTCCGAACAGCAAACGTGAGATTTGTGGGAACTACATGTAGACTGTTTTAACAACTTTCTCTACATTTGTATGTAGCCTAGAAAATACAATTTCTTCGCAAAGCTGCAGTTTTTTGTGAAGATGTGGAGAACTCGCTGTGGAAGAGACCATGGACCCGTCGTAACACAGACAACAGAATGAACTGATATTAAAACTGTATGACACTGCAAAGGGCACGGGCGCTGTAGGACGGATCGAGTGCCACAAGATGCACACTACAGACACACAAGTAACTTCGCTGAGCAATTTCAAACTCCATGGTAGATTTCTGAATGTAATATCATATATTACCATCCCGTCCTTTCCAAGTTTTATGCCACTGAATACAAGTGTTGGTGTCTGTGACCAGATTTTCGAAAGCCCCCAAAAATCACAGACGTAGCTAACTTGTACCCTGATTTTATCAGGCAATTATAATGATCGAGGAAGTAGAAATTAAAAATAATCATATGAAGACTAGACAGAATCTACAGTACATTCAGTTCGTACCTCACAGAGAACAAAACATTTGCTGTGATTAGAAAGACCATTTGGCGACGGCAGTATTGGTACCTGGTTGTAGACTACATTGCGAACTGCACACATTCCACCGGTAATCCGATTCGCAGGGAGTTAAGGTCAGTGTTGGTCAAAATTTAGACAGTCATTCCTAATGAAATTATTATTTGAAAGATTATCATCATCATTATTAAAAATTTCAGGTGCAGGATTTTTTTATTTAACCTTGCCATAAAAGAATTCGGTATTTAAATATTACTGCATGAGTCATTTGATCAGCTAAACGTAAAATAATGAATACTACGGAAATTTTTTGAACAAAAATTAAGATTACGCAGCATGTCTTAGGAATGCAGGAAAAAATCCCGGCTTCCTAAATATGTAAAACACATTTCTAGGTTTCTTTTCCTATGTGACTTCGCTTTGGATAACGCTGGTACTTACATTTTAAAGAGAATTGAATTAGTTTTTATTTTTACCGTCGTGGTTCTGATTCAGTGTTAATCCAGGATAACCCCTACGCAAATTCCGGGTCACCGAGGGAGTATTCTGGACATTTTTAAAGCAAAACGACTAGTCTACGTGTCACATGCCATAAAATTAAAGACATTTGCATTCATATCACAAAATGTAACTTTCACACTATTCTGGGACCAAACAGCGATTTCTCCTTGTATGCATCATTAACCGATTGGTCTGTGTAGTGCAGATTGCGAGTGTTTGTTGTTACGTAATAGTTGATTTTTTCGTTTTATATATATATATATATATATATATAAAGGGGACGGTTGATTATGAGACACAAGTGTTCCGTTTTTTTCATCAGAGGATAATATATCCCCCTGAAAGTCATTCACGAAATTTGCTATTAGAATTATGACATGGAAGGACCCCCACCCTCGTAATATTTATTTGTATTCAGTGCTAACAACATGACTGACGCTCGAAATTCTGAGATGGGAGAAACACTAACTTCCGTTTCCTGAAATTATGTATTTTACCATGTATTTATAAATTTTATTCAACAAGAAATTTAACAAATATTTTTGTTAGAATATTTTTAATGTCCTGATTCTCATGAATATTAAAGCGCAATAACAGACATCCAGTAAGGAGTTTTATCTAAATCCGTCTAGAAACACGAATATTAATGTACTGGAAGACGAAAATGAATATGAAATCCGAAGGCAAACATCCACTATAGCACTTTGCTAGATCAACAGCCAGTCAATGTAGGTGTAAACTTAACATAAAGGCGCTTTCTTGGAACCATTATTGCTGTGGAAATGTATGAAGTGTTACATATTCTGAGTATGTGTCATCCAGCATGCAATGCGCATGTGCCTTATTGTCACCTGTGGCCTGCCAGCTCTACAATAATTTTCCACATTGTCTCAAAAACGGCACGATTTCGGAAAACACGATAATGAATATAAAATGTATGTTTTGATCTCCTCCAATATTTTTATCTAAAACATATTTAATTCTAAGAAGAACTGATCCAGATACAGTGGCGTACCGAGGGGGGGTTTGGGAGGTTCAAACCCCCCCCCCCCCGAAATTCCGAAGGCCCTCCAAAATCGTGCCAAACTCAACCCGATTGCGAAAACTGATAAAAATTGCTGAATTTAGGATGCTAACACCCCAAGATGTTCGGAAAAAAGGCCGTAAAATTCTAAAACTACCTAGGTAAGCAATTGTTTTACATTACTTACTTACTTACTTACTTACTTACTCCATGGTGCAGAGTCCTTCTTGAGAAGCTAACTGGTTTGCAGCTAGTCAAGAATTTCCCCGCATTTCACGGAACCCGAAGATTCATTACCGCACT
>Ga0136643_10005227_pt1 | contig 18214 bp, 18 predicted proteins | sample TergutLab28metaG_FD_96883 | JGI IMG/M metagenome (GOLD analysis project Ga0136643, IMG submission 96883) | Labiotermes labralis P1 segment gut microbial communities from Petit-Saut dam, French Guiana - Lab288 P1 (version 3) (version 3) | ecosystem: Host-associated > Arthropoda: Insects >...
AGGTGAATTGTATATATTCTATTTAGCGACAAGAAGCAAGGTCTGGGTAACCAGCAGTATGTAGATTGGTGAAGTGACATCACATTATGATGTGTAAGTGCTGCTTTCATACCCAATTCTGATGTACATTTATAAAAACATATTCACTTCTTACATATATAGAATGTACTGTTATGTCTCTTCCCACATGCATTAAGAGAAATTAGAATTTGGTTAGATATCTTTAAGTCAAAACACAGAAATTTACTGTATCTGGAGAATGGAGAGCATATTACATAATACAGCATAGTACTACGGTGATAACGTCACCAAAGTGTTCGTACATTATCATAACACAAGCCATGCCAATAACAGAAGTTTTTTCAGGTTTTCATTATGGAGAGAATTTAAGTGAACTGTCATGACATTACATTGTGTGCTGGGAAGAGTGACACAGTTTAGCTAGAACAGTAACATGTTACATGCAGTTGAGTGACGTCTGAAGGTAAAAATATCACAGTTTGTTATGAGTGGCATGTTACCTCAAGAAGAGTGGCACAATTTTATATGACAGGAATGTGTTACATTAAGTTAAGTGACATTTGATATGAAGAGCAGCACCTGAATGTAAATACGGCAGAAGGGAAACATAATGAGTGATATGTTACAACATGCAGAGTGACACCAGATAGGATAATTTCTGTTACAGGTATTAATAGCTTATTTGTATTACAAATATTCAGTAAACACATGCCCCACAAATCTCAACCAAAAATGAATTAACATCAGAATGAGGACTATGTCACTCAGCAACCACAAAAGCCTAATCAGTCACATGTGCGATTATACTACCTCTGGTCTCAAAGCTGTAATCACACTAACTGAATCAAGTCAAATGGAGTCTAACTCAATAAATGCCGCAACTGATAATCCACCTGTGATGCGTATAATTTGTCAATATGTCTATCATGCCATCTAAGTGACCTGTTGCAAAATAAGACAGCAGCCTCTCTTTGCAACGTTTTAGGGAATCAGGCATTGTTTTGCGCATATCTTAAATTTCAAAAGTTGTATGATTGCAGGCTTTCACTGTGGTGTTAACGAGATCTTCGATATTTTGGGATTTTATGCAGCACATACATTGCCTGGGGGAACTGTGCTCTTCTGGGTTATTATGCAGTTAACGATGTTTCAGGACCGACAGGTTGTCCAAAAACGTTAGTAAGAAAGATTCAAAATAAAATTGTATATCATACCCGTGAATTTACGCTGTCAGCTGCTCCGTAGATGAGTTACTGCCTGAGTAATTGTATCTGTTGAGACTTCACATTGCCTGGTAGAAATTTTCCACACTGTATGGTGTCACATCCCAGAAGTCATTGTTTGCTCTAATAACCAGTCTTGTGAGTTTTTATGATTTTGCTAAGATGTTGTGAGCAAAGAAGAAAATCTGTGTGACTTGATGTTTCAGCACAGTGATATGTCAGACATTCGGCACAACAAGCATTACCGTTGGTTTGGAAGTTTCATATTCCATTTAAGGGTGCTTTGTCTCCCGATAATTCTGAAATGAATCTTGGAGCTGTTTCATTTTCGCAGCTTTATGAACTTTATAAAGGCATGATTTGCTTGTTGCAAACAGAATTACAAATAAAATCCTGATTCATATATTTTTTTGTCTAAAACTGGGGGATGGGGGTAGTGAGAAGCTTGTATGATGTCTTAATATGTCCAGATAAGAACTGTATGAACATGCATAGTATTGACATGGTAATTTTGTCCAGAGCAATGGAACCTGGTCTCTACTAGGTTGGACCTCAGAATGTAAGAGTGTTTATAGTGTAATATGAAATAACCTTATACATAAACTTCATAAATTTATACACACTCCTGCTGATTCCACTCCCCCCACCCCCACCTACATTTTTTTTTTTTTGTTAAGTTGTGAAATACCATTATGATACAAATGTATTTCATTGCACGTTGATCTACTGACGTGCATATTCGGGACTGGAAATTTTTATTAAAATCAGCAATTTCCAGTGTTTGTATATTTGTGTTCTGGTAATGTATGTAGAAACAGTGAAGTCAACATTCCATAACACTGATTTATACTGGTTTATCTAAATATATACTGGGTAAATTACACATGAAACTTTTGATCAACAATGCATTTGCCTTGCCTATTTGGGTCTTATCCTTCCAGTTTGGTTCTTGTGCTACTTATCATTCCTTTTTACATCCATTCACCTCCATATTCTGAAGTCCTAGCCATATATGATAAGTTAAGTAGAACAGAATAGTGATGCTGATTCCACAGCAAGGTAACCTCTTCAGACAAAGTTCTTTGTAGAGCCTGTCCTTCTCATTTTCCATTTATTCAGAACTGTTACATGATTCACCTTTGTTTTTATCTTATTTCTGTATTATGTGTAACCAGTGTCCAGTGGTAGAGTGTGGAAAATTTCTACCAGGCAACGTTAAGTCTCAAAAGATACAATTACTCAGGCAGTAATTCATCTACAGAGTGCCCAACAGCGTATTTCATGGATATGATATACAATATTATTTTCAAATCTACACATGACACACAGTCACCTTACCAGGTATGGCAGCTGAATGGCTTCAAAGTGGGTAGAAAGGCTATATAAAACAAGGACAAATGGTTGTTTCTCTCTCTTCACCCTAAATGGTTGTTTGTAAAGCTAATGGACTAGAGCCAAAGTATGTGCAATACTAGCAGCATGATACTAGTTATACACTGTAAATCATTAATCTCAGGAATGTTCAACCACACTTCTGTTCTAATCCCAGAATGATACAAATTTACTGTATGGCAATTCTTACAATTTTCCATATCCTGAAAACTGCAGAGGAATGTAGAAATCTGTCATCCGACAAATTGTGAAAATCTGAGTTGTGTTTCACCTAACATGTTTCTGGGTGAAACTGACATATTCTAATGAAATGGCAATGTAGTAGGGCACACGCATACGAGGTTGTTATTCTTAGACTATGTTTGTCTACTCATGCTACAGTATAAGATAGACTGATTTTTTAAAAAAATTGACATCAAATGTCATTCTGGCACATAAATGTTGTACAGTTTCATGTTTTGCATGACAAATGCTGCAGTACAGTATACACATATTGTACATAAATGCAGAAATGGTGGGCAAGATGGCTGTCACTCACTTCTTTGTTACCACCATCAGTGGATCCTCAAACAAACCTACTTCCTCTGCAGCAGCAACAGCAGCAGCAGTATGACTAGAACCAGATGCTGTTGGTTTATTCCCTTTAGTTTGGGGTTTCTGCTTGGCCAAACCAGATGTAAACAGTGTATCTACAACACAAAAAATACCAGGTACAGTGAGACAATAATAGGCCGATGGAAGTTCTGGGAAGATGCCCGTAAAAGACCACAAAACTTTGTGATCAGAACTTCTACAGGAAAGACCATGCAGGAGGAATAAATGCTAACATATCTTGCTTCTAATGCAACCACACTGGCTCTGGGGCCCACACAGCCCCCATTCCAGTGGGTAAAAGGGGCTCTTTCTCCAAGAGTAAAGTGGCACAGGGTGTGAAACTGATCACTCACACCCACGCTATGCCAAAGTTAAGAATGAGTTGAGTCACATATCTACTTGCCTACAAGACTTCGTAGGGTTCATGCGGACAAATTATTGTTTCAACTTTTGAATTATGGAGCACAAAAAATTTACAAATGTTTTGGTATGTTCAAAATATGCTGGTTTTGACTAAAATGGTTAAGCAGAGCACAAAAATGACAGACAAAAAAATTGTAATATGCACTTATTTGGTTCTCCCTTGTTACTATTTGTACGCAATAAAACATGACTAAACATGACACTCATCGTGCACCTGGAAGAAATGAGAGTACTGAAATCAGAATAAATTTTTATTCCAAAATAAAATACCATATTTTGAATTACATTCAATATGTTTACCAACAATAGCATCCAATACAAACCATAAAATGCAATTCATGACAAGTATCAAACTCCTGTTTTGGCATCAGAGTGTGATCCTCAGGGAGTCCAAAGCGCTAATCCAGGGTCAGTGCATAGGACTTGTGTTCCTCTGTTCAGGTGGGCTCCCCGAGGATTGCAATCTGGTGCTGCAACATGTACCAAGTTTGATACTTGTCAGGAATTGCATTTTATGATTGGTATTTTATTGTAGTTCATTGAGAGCATTTGTTGGTTAATATACTGAAAATAATATGCACAGTAAGAGGGGGAGGGCAGGATTTTATTAATAGTGATGAACCACTGCAACGGTGACTCTCTTGACCAGCTGAACAGGCGTTAAGTGACCCTCTCAGGTAACATACCTCTTTCTCATAAGAAATATACACTGCTTTTAGCATGCCATTTGCCCACTTCACGACAGCTTCCTGCAGTGAATTTACATTCACTGATCTGAATGCTGCAGATACTAACCTGCAATGTCAACTGGCTTAGTAGAAACTGAAGATACACCGGCTGACTTAACAGATCCAAATAAATCACCATCATCAGCATCATCATCTTCAAAGAGAGACACAGTTCCACTAATTTTTGCTTTGGTTACAGAGTTACTAACTTTCGTTTTGGAAGCAACAGCAAAGAGGTCTTCAGATTCAGGACTGTCTTCCCCAAAAAGGCCAGAATTTGGCATTACACTGCTTGAGAATACATCTTTGCTCTTGTATTCTTCTCCAGATGAAAATAAGATATTAACTCTGTCATCACGTATCTCTTTTGGTGCAGGAAGATCTGATTTATCTACAAGAGTGTTACCTTTATTTTCTTTACTCAGAGAAGTTTTGGTACTTGAAGAAAAGAGGTCACTGTCACTAACACTGTCCATGAAATAATCTATTTTGGTGGTTGAGAACAAATCATCCACTTTTCCAGGTGAAAATAAGTCATCAGGTTTTGCAGGTCCGGACTGAAACAGAGCACTGTGTGATTTTGATTGCAAACTATCCTCAGGCATAAGTGACTTTTCATGAAGCAAAGACAAAGGATCTGTTGAAGGGACATCATCTTTCAATAAAGGATCTGGATTCTCTGGAGGGCTTAATGAATTTATTTTTTTTCCAGCATGATAGTCACTCGTATTCATTTCTGGAACAGGCTTTATTGGTGTAAACAAACTCTCAGTGTCAAACAGCTGCTGCTTGGTATCTATTCCAGACAATACCACAGTCTTCTTTGTTGTGTGGTTATGCAAACTGTCATGTATGTCAGGGTTACCACTATTCAAGTTTGGAATTCTCATTTCACTTGAGGAAGTGTGACTTGTGGGTACAATAGGAATTTCATCTACTGAATCTTCCAACAGTGTGCTTGTATGCAGAACATCCCCAGTTTCAAGGACTGGGTTGCTTCCTACTGGAAACTTGGCAAGTGATTCTAATGGAGACAGAACTGGTGCAGAACTGAAAAGAGTTTGGCCCTCATCTTTGTTGCTTCCATATTCTAATGGTAAATCTTGTGGAACTCCAAACAAGTCCTCTTCATCTGTTGATGGAGACAGAATATTACTGCTGCTATCAACAGAACTTGACAAATGAGGCTTCGATGGAGAAACTACAGTAGCAGATGGGGGAAGATGCGTCTCTGTGGAGCTAAGGCCAGGAGGTTTCTGTGTGACATAAGCCGCATTAGAACCTTCAAAGTCAATACCAGACGTTTTCAGAGCCTCTTGCCTAGCCTTGCGACTAGGAGGCCGACGCCTTGTCTGAATTCTGGCACGATCCTGGAAATATTAATGACAGCTTTAACTATGGAACCTTAAGATTACAAACACATACATACATACATACACTAATGCATGCATGCGCACGTATGCACATGTACACCAAGCACTACTCAAATAACTTATACGTGTGAATGTCCCTATAGTTTCGATCAACATATCGGTGAAGGCTTTCACAAGGAGACCTGATCAATCACAATCCCCTGATTGGGACCTGGTTTTGCAATACAGCACCAGACCCTGGCCAAAATATTATTTGTTGACATATGTTAAAGTACCTAGTTTTTAATAGTACTAGAATATATTTCCCTTTTTATGTTGTAAAGGGCCATCTTATATTATGCCACGCATGGTAGGCCACCAGCACTCAAGTGCACTGGGAATGTTATGTCTCACAACATACAAACCTGAACATAAGTGACAAGACAATGAGACTTTCTGAAGCCAAGTAAGATAGGAATGTGAGTGCAATTAAGTTGTTTGTGACAGCCTAGTTGGTAGCAAGTTTGATGACTCTGGGGGAACAAGGATTCTATTCTCTGCAATGCAATTCCCTTTTTTGTCACTATGACTACAGTAGCTTTCAGGCAATACACAGTCTCCTTCTGTTTTTATTGTTAACTCTCTGCACTTTAAAATGGGAGGCATGCAAGAAAAGTTGGAAATACACTGGTATTTTACAACAGTCAGACTGTACATATTCTCACAGCAGTACCTAACATATCAGTCAGGCATACAGGATTTTGGGTGGTACTTGCATATGACGCAAGAGATGTGAGCAATATCAAGAACATGGAATAAGTGCCAGCTTGCTGCACCTGCATTTTTTAGTTTTTACTCCATCTGGGAATGCAACAATATTTCCAATGATTGGAGCCTTCATGTTTTTTTATTAGTTTCTGGGCATCTGTGTGATATGGATGCTACCACACTGTAACTACAGTACGTGTTTGTAATCATGATGTATGAGAACATGTACAATTTATTCTCTTCACCAAAATCTTCACATCAACTTGGACATATATTCTCTGTTTTGCGTATTGCATTCTCACAATGACACTACAATCAAGTGACTGGAACTTTCTGCATTGGGTTTCACAGCTGTGGTATCTCACGTGTTTAACTTCTTGAAATGTCATTCTGACAATGTGTACTGCTTGACAGTTGTCAAATATTCCCACATATTTGACCTTCTCACATTCTTAGACATCAATAAAACAAGAAACAAAGCACTTAAACAAACGCAGAGTAAGAAATTTTATGGTTCCAAAAGCATCTATAAACATTGTTATTAAAAATACTCACCACACTGGGAATTGAAACCAGCTGTCAGTGCCACTAGCCAGTCACGATACGTGAGACATACAGAGTAAGGGGTTAAGTATGTAGGCAATAAAACTGTGTACCGGTGGAGTACTACGATTTTGGGCAGGATATCAGAGGAAGGTCCAATCCTGTCAAAGTCCTCCTTTGTAGTTGACCCCACAAGGACACTCTGTTATAGGGGCCTATCTAATGACATTCTTTCCTTAATTTTCCTGCAAGGATCTTCTATTGTAGAGCTTCATAATAAGGCACTCCTGTTTCCCATTCCCACTGACAAAGAGCACCTCCTCTGAATCTCCACAGTCCAATCCGTCCATCCTTTCCATAACTTACTTAACTATACCATGAAGATGGAGGCAGCAGGTTTTTTTCAAAACATCAGTAACTATCTACCAGACTACACAGTGTCATAACCCATAACCACACACTTAATTTTCAGCACCATAAACACCCATAATGTAAAGAAAAATCTCAGCATTCAGAATAAGTAAAAAGTGTCTATTCTGTGTGGCTATGCTAGCTCTGTGTCTGAAGTGCACATAATAATAATAATAATAATAATGAGCCACCAAGCATCAGCTAGCACAGGCTACAGAAGGCCTAGCAGAACCAGCATCTTCTGCTCCACTATCTGGCACGACGGCCAATAGAACCATAGCATATCTCAAGCCACATAATCTTAGCATCCTAAAAATATAAGCCAATCTGTCTCACTGCAAGAACCATCACTTACCTTGCCGGCATTATGCAGGATTGTATCAAGCTTAGCTGGGTGATCAAAACTCACAGCTGCTTCAACATTTTGATGCCGTCTGGGGGATAACCTCACTCCAGGTAGAAGTGCCGTGGGATCAATATTCAATTGTCTGGGGCTTGCACCACCAGAACGAACCTTCGCTTTAGTGCTGCCATAAGTGTCTGCATGAATTACAATTACAAGACTGTACTTCAAACACTGGCATGAACATGACAAATAAAATTTTGCAACAAAAAAAAAACTCATTTTGTAACTGACAGCCAAAACATTCTAACACGACAACAAAATGCAAATTCAAAACAGGTTTCTCCAATGTAACTGAACTGGAATACCAAAAAAACACTGGTATTTTTTTTATACATATGTTACAACCCACTGTACACCTGTCAGAAGTAGGAATTAGGTTAGACTGAAGCCACAGTGAATTCATTTACAGTAATACACCAAGACCGCAGAGTTGGAGGGGAATGCACCTACATTACATGAGTCATGTATGCTACCTGAAGTATTTCTATGGGACTTCCCCCCTTCCAGCACAGTGCAGCACCCTTCTTGCACAGATGCACAGGGATTTTTTGCTCACCCCTGTTTAATGAAATACTTGTTACAGTAAAGAAAATGATTTGTTTCTCACAACAAAGTAATTGTTGTGAGTAATAAATCATATGGCCAGTATAAGATAATGAAAAAAAAATCAGAGGATATTAACCAATAATGAAAGCTATGCAATTGTTAAAAATCCTACTATAGCAGAGACAAGGTTAAATAGATTACATTGGTTTGGGCATGTACAGAGAATGGAAGAAAACAGAATTCCCAAAAGAATATTATATATGAATTTGGAAACAAAAAGACCGAGAGGCAGACCAAGAAATAGATGGCAAGATGAAGTGAGGGAGGATGGAAGAATAGTTGGTGGAGAAGGGTGGCAGGAAAAAGTATATAACAGACAAGAATGGAAGAAGCTCCTGAGAACAGCAAGGAATCATTGCATTCTGCACATTGCAACGGAATGAATGAATGAATAACTGGAGTTACTGTGTATCATGTCCCACAGGTAACATGCTCCCACATTTAGTGTTCATGTATGGATCAGACCACCAACACTGCTGCAAAAAATTTCACCAATAATGAATCCTTTCGTTTCCTTGTCTGCTCCATTATTCCAAAAGTCTATGTGGCAACTGTGGTGGACAATTGGAAATGGGTCAAATCTTTCTCCCAGTATTTTGGTTCTCTCCTGTTGGTATTGTTCCACCAATACTCCATGCTGGTACTCTTTCAATCATCACTGATGCTACATGTCTTAGAAATTGACAGCAACATTCAATAATACACCTAAAATATCCTACCAGACAACATTAAAATGGAACTGAATTACATTCACTTGTACTTGAAGATTATGTCTTACCTTTACTGGAGTCTGTTTTGCTAGATATTTCCTTCTCACTCACTGAACGCCTTTCTGTGGTGGTCAGGGTTGGATTTCGAACATCTGCTAAGGAATCCTGCAGCAGAAGAGGTGAACTGTTCACTGCGTTGCCACTAGTAACTTCCGCTGAACTTGAATCCAAGGACACTTTCTCAGACACAGATATTCCAAATAAATCTTCATCTTCATTTGATGAGCTGCTAAACAGTAAACCCGTAGTCTTCCGGATATTTAATGTCTTGGGAGGTTCTAGCCTTGGCGGTTGAACAGATGGTTCTTTAGCAATTAAATTATTCACACTTTCCACCAGTGAAGCATGGATTTCAGTTTTCAGTTCTGATTTTGCTGAAACCTTCTGACCATCAGGTGAAACTGCATCACCTGAGAGGAAATCATCTCCATTTCTGCCATTGGTGGAATCAGAAATTTCCAAAATGTTTTTATCCACACTCAGTTTAGATGATGACAAGTTGCTGAACTCCTCTGCTGCAACCTGTAATTGCGGTGGTTTCGAAACTGGAAGAAGTTTTGGCTTAGGGCTTATTACAGGTTTCTTTGCAATAACAGGTTTCTTATTTACTGATATGTTAGCTGCACTTGTACTGAAAAGACTGCTGTCATTTTTATCCATTAAATTACTAAAAAGAGCAGAAGGAACCTCACCACTGGTCTCACTTGGAACTGAAGCAAATAAATCACTTACATGCTCAGTTACTGACTCTGAATTTGATGCAGTGTTGTCTTCGGAAAGACCACTATTTCCACTGGCAACAAGACTATGGCTTGATGTTTGATGAACTGAAAACATGTCATCAATTCCCTCAAGAAATCCATCTACCTTCGGTGTTTCTTGGCTCAGTTTCTTTGGTTTCGCTAGACCTGCAAACAGATCACTTTCTTCAGAAAACAAACTGTCTACTAATGCAGTTTTGGAGGGTGAGCTATCATGCTGGGGCTTATTGAATGGCACAGCAAAAATGTCATCAATCATATCTTCATTGTTGCTGTCTGCAAACAGTCCCAAGGAACTTCTCTGATTACTTTGGCTAACTGACACCTGGGTTATATCCTTTGCTGATTTAGAATCACTAAGGCCAGCAAAAATGTCAACAATATCATCATCATCATCACCAAATAACGCATCTCTTCTGTAACTATTTAATTTATCTTGAGTTGTAATGGCTACCGATGTACGTGTACCAGATGGCAAAAATAAGTTGAATTCTGGATCCCTTAACTGTCCACTTCCTTCTTCACTTCTTTCAGGTTTTACTATGGCATTAACTCCTGTGCTAAATATGTCAAATCCTGGCTCATACATTCCACCAAACAGGTCTTCATCATTATTGAGGCCTCTCTTTGGAAGTGTTGTAGACCGATTTTTATCTCCAGATGCACCGAGAAGGTCCCCACTCCCTTGTGAACGCCGAGAACGAGAACTTGGTGAGCTAGTAGATGAGAACAAAAGCTCATCATCCCCAGAATCTGAGTCACTGAAGAGGGATAAAGGTTTCTGGAATGCAGTCCCAAGTCTAGGTGAAACTCCTCCAGTGGCTGACTTTCCTGAACTGAAATACAGAGTACAAATTTATGCCAATATCCTTTCATATCAACAGACTGGGATGCTACAGTCTGCATAGCTTAGTAGCTGGACAAGTGAGGAATCATGGTTAATTCCTGGCAGGGGTAGGGGAGATTTACCTTCTCCTAAATATCTTGATCAGCGAAGATGCCTCCAACCTCTAATTAAATGGGTACCAGAGATGCTTTACCTAGTCATGAAGCAGCTAGGGAGTAAAGCTGGGCACTAACCTCCAACTAGTACCATGGATGAATGGAGCTATACCTCCACCCTCACACACCCCTTCATGGTGTGCACATCGACAATTTCTGCTACATGCTTATTTAATAAATACAATCCAACCAATCAGTCGCAGCTCTCCAAACTGAAATACTATAATTCGCTTAGTACTAGACACCGTTCTACTTCTGCCTGATTAGGAGTTAGTCATTTATTTTCTGCAAGATCTGATGTATAAAATACATCTTGCATGACAGATGGCAAAAAAGGAGGCACAAAATTTCTTAATTCCTGTGTTGGCACTAACATCTAATGAATACCACAAATACACACAAATAATTAAAGGATACAAAATATTAGCACTTTTGGACACCTGATGTTCATCTAAACAGTATCCAAAAACTCAGTTCATAATGTATCTCAATTAAACCAGACAGGCAATGAACATATAACATAACACTGTGGCATGTTTCTGTAATGTTTATACCTCCTCTGCTATCACCTAACAACCTGATACCATTTTGCTCGAACAGACAGCCTTTGTGGCTACTTGATATCACAGCCAACAATAAAACGTGCTGCACCAAAGTTTTTGGAGATATTCTTAAGTTCAGTTTTTTTGACTCTGACGATGCTAACATAATGTTATAATTATTTCACACAAAAGTAATAGATTTCTTTTGCATTTTCAGTACCATTAAAGTATGCAAAAGCTTTGAGAGAAATGACAATCAAACACCACAACATTTCAACACATTTACAAAGCCCGCCTGAACAGAAATTTTTCAGTCAAAAAAGAGGACACATGCAGGGAACAAAGGACATCTGTTAGCCCTATTCTATTTAAAAAATGACACAAAACACATAAATACAGTGTGTAAGCAAAACACAGTGCTTCTGAATGTTAAAGCTTGTGGTCCATATGGCTACCACTGTGCTGCAAAGAATCAACATGATTTAAACAGAAATATGCGCGTGTATTACAAAAGCCCACACACACAAAGCTGCTGTGTTATGCATTTCAGTTTTCAAAGTTTACATTGTATTTCTTGCACTGAAGCTACACACTCACCTGGATGTTAAGCTTTTCTGTGGTTTACTAAACAGACTGTCACCACCTGCAGTCTCATCTTGGAAAATGTCAGACGATGTAACCGCCTTGTTAAGTGCTGACAAAGGATCTAACAGGGACACTTTACCACTGTCAGCAGCAGCAGCAGCAACAGCAGTAGCAGATGTCCCTTGACTAAACAAACAAACAAACAAACAAACAAAAAAATTTACTCTTGGAGGAAAACAAGGCATAAGTAAGGTGCCGGTGAAGAATGCACATGAGAATAATTAGAGTAATGGATGAAGTTAACAGGAAATACAAGATTTTGAATGGTTTGATCAAAGATGAGACGGGCAGTACAATGGAATTATATTTAAAAAAAAAACTGAGGTTAGAAAACCTTGTGAAAAGAGACTTGTAGAAAACACAGGCATAATTTACAGAATAATACATAAATTTATCTTCTGAGGAGGTGGTAATGTAGCCCGAGAAAGGACCATGTGAACATTTGGGTCCAATCAAGCAGTTTCTTGCCAATATACTTCTTGCTGGCTACCTCTCACTGTCACAAAGAAGCCAGTCAGGAACATGTGGTGCTACTCAACAACCAGCTGGAAGCACCCATTACATGACTCATTACAGCCTGCAGTGTAAAAAAAGGAGAGGAAAAAATATGAGGAATTCCTTGCATACTGTTGTTTTTTTATCTGGTGCCTCCAGATGTGGCCAGTACTGACCTCTCTGGCCTTTGCCAATCCAGACAAGGACAAAGAACCCATTTCTGAAAACGCAACATCCACAGGACACTCGTTTGGGGCTATGTTACAAAACAATGCACTACTGTGCCATTTCTCATCAATAAATTAACACACCTTACAACTGAAATACTGCTCATATTCATCCAAACACATGTTGAAGGTTTCTTAAAACATAATTTTTGCCACTCTTCTGTGTCCACCATTTAGTACCAAATATTCTCCCTAGGATCTCTTCCTCTGTTTACAAGCATACAACAGATGATAACACCAACCTCTTGGTTGAGTCATGAGGCTCGCTTATGGTACGTCCAATACCACTGCTGGTGTCTCCTGGAAATTCAGAATCTCCACTACTGCTAGATGAGACCGACGGACGCCTACGAATAGCAGCCTTGAATATATCCACATTGCCAAGGACAGGTACTGCACCAGCAGGTTTCTGAAATGCAGACAGCTTGTAATCAGTAGATATGGCTGTTACTTACATGACCAGTAGTAGGAGATACCACAGAGTTAAAAAGGGATGGACTTTTTACCTTAGAATAAAGTCAGATGTCAATAACACATATTATGTGGCCACAAGTAAAAGTTCTTACTGTCTAAGACATGACTCTACAACATGAAAGCTGCCTTAGATGCAGTATCTAACCTTCTTAATGTTGTCTCGCTGTTGATCCACAGCTGGTAAGGAGTTTCCAAGCAATGGTTTAGGCACACCACGCACGTCACTATCCAACTGTGGAGACTTCCTGATGTTGGAAATTTCTGCATCAAAATTACCAGCATACAACCAAATTAAAAAAGCAGTTTTAAATGGAACTAAATATTCCATGTTCTTCTGGGTTATGATCCCATCTACTTAGCCATGTAATCTAATTCAATACAATGTATCTGTTTATTTGGTTACGTGCTTATGATTTATGTAATAACACAGTCAGTAGCTCAAATTACATAGGCTCAAATGATGGAATGATTGATGAATAATGCAGTAGGAGTTATGGCCCAACTTGAATTTCCCTTGAAGCAGTGAGTAAAATACAAGAAACCTCAACCCAGATAGTTGCTGTCCCTGCCAGGCACTGAACTTGATACCTCCAACTATCAGCAGCAGTACCCCTAGCTTGTGTTATCAGTTTCCAATAAAACATTTTAAATATGTTGTGTATGTTCTGAAGAGCTACCATCATTCCAGAATTCAAGACTCTACATTCAATGACAGCATAATGGTTATATATGTGCCAAAGTTACAACTAGCCCTTTGGTGCCAGAATTAAATGCCTGGTGTAATGTGCAAGAGACCAGAATTTAAATGACAGCTATATAAGTAATACCACAAAATGGCCATCATTTATATCTGACATACAGCATTTTAAGCACCACACTGTGTGAGGAGTACACCTGACATTAGGCACCAAATTGCTAAGAAACAGTGGATTCCATGGATGCCTTGTACACTATTTAGACTGATATACTGACAAGATCATTCACTAAACCATAAATAAATGTCACCCTAAATTATGTCAGAGGGCATAAAGACATGACATTATTACCAGGGTCAATAAAGAGGCCGAAATCATCATGTGTGTCTGGAGTGCTGGTAGCTACACCTGCTTTGGCAGCGGTGAGAAGGCACTTGGTTTTCTCTGAACCACCCTCATTTGCAATGCCAGGAACAAACTGAGATGATTCACTAGCAGGCTTCTTGGCACCTGACATAAGAACAAACCTCAAACAGTACTGCACTACAATTTAACATTTTTCTGGATACTATACAGTGATGATGGTGCACCACACATTCAAGTCCTGAAGATGTTGTGAAGTCACTTCATGAGTTAGGTAAACAGACAAAGAACAGAGAGGAAAGGCTCAATTTAATTCTTGGGATACATATAAGTATTTTTCTCTTCATTCTCCATCAAACAATATATTCCTCACATGTACCTTTATCTGCAGTCAATTTGTCCCTATTGCCCCACAGTGACACAGTGGAATCATCCAGGTCATCAAACAGACCACGTTCAGCTGAGAACTTCCCACTGTGGTGGCCAAACAGATCAGCACTATCATCTGCATCCCAATTCCAAGCTGGTTTACTAGCTAAAAGCACACAAAACATTACTGATTCCTTTACTACAAACTTAGTTTTACTAACTGTGAACAAATAAAACTTTGAACTTCAAACTCACAGAGGAGGTTTACTAGCTGTACAAACTAAAGAACATTTAACTCCTAAATTACAAAGTAGATCTGCAAACAAAAAGCAAATTTAAAATATAATCAAAATAATTTCAGGTAAACAAAAATGCCTGAATATGCTATTCATTCTTAATCCTGAAATTCTTTTGATCCTGATTTATTTAACATGAAAACTTAGCCCAATTATTTAACATCAATGTATTCTGTGTATATGATAATGCATAATTTTAATGCTACTTAAATGAGCAAGCACAATGAGCCCCCACTGAAAATCAATATATTTAAAAAGCACCATAAATACAATTTTCTGGGAATGAGAGGTATAATATGAACTGTTAAATGTATCCTTAGACATGGCATTCAAAAGTGCAACCTGTTTATACATGTTGCCTGCCTGCATCGCAGGGACACAAAGTATTGTATCTACAACAGTCAAGACATGTGATACCTGCTTGGACAATTCATGTTGCTGTTATGCAAATCCTGGTTTTCTTCCCACAACATTTAAGTGTTTACACCGGTCAATGGAAAGTCTCCAATCTCGTGTCTTTTAACAAAACTTCCTACTTTACGCCTTGTCACCTCTCATCTCTCTTCTCTGTCTTCCACGACCTGGCCGAACCATCTTGTTCCGACTCCCCCACCCCACCACCAAGTCCCTTTCCTGTGCATTTAAATTCTAATGCCCTTCGCAAAACATTGTTCAACACAACATTGCTATCGCACGTAAAATGAATCTCACTAGAAGACCTCACTGTTGTAAGCCATACTGTATAAGGCAAAAGTAAAGTTCTACCTAAACATGCCACGAAGATAGAGCTCCATTCATTCTTAATCTTGCTTATAACCTTGGCACTAGACAAAGGTGAGTGGTAGGCCTCACATCCTGACCACTTTACCACCGGGGAAGATTCCCCTATCCACTGAACAGGAGGGGGCTGGATAGACCATAGAGCCAGCTTAGACATTTTGGAGAGTGTATATATCTCTTGCCTGTGCTTGGATTTGAATCCAAGATTGTACAGCCCATAGCATAGTCACAGCACTAAGTACATTACCCTTGTTATTGTGTGAGACTTCAACTGCAGGACAGTGATATGAAATGAATACACCCACATGGCCATGAAGATTGTAACACAAATGAGAAAACATTGAAAAATGTAATCTGAAACACTAGCACCACACAAAAGAAACAAAATAACTGTAACTCTGGAAAACTATAACATTTAACATGCAAAACTAGTCTCACTGTATTCTAGAAAGTATTGCCACAAAAAAATAAGACATTTATATGACTCAAACAGCTCAAATAGGACAATAAGTAACACTCACTGGCAGTGCCTTGTCCAGAGGTTCCTGCAGCAGCAGCTACATGTAACTTCACAGCTAAATCAGCTGCAAAGCTGTTCTGTGTGCCAACAGCAACAACTTCTTCCGTAGGCGAATCTCCACCAAACATGTTGCCTATAAAACATAATTAAAACTGACATCTGTCATTGCTGACATCCCTCCTTACACATGCACTTAAATTCTGATGTACAGACTGCCAAAAAAAAACCAGTACTCTCTAGACTTCTGATTATCCTGGCTAATGAAGGTGCAAAGATGTAAACACACTATACAGAACAGCAGTAAACTTCATTTTATATCTTTGGGTATTCTGTATTAGGTCTGTTAGAAACAAGTACCTGAAAGGAACACAACCCATAATGTTGCTGAGAGTTCTGGTCTTTTGTTTTGTTATACAGTGTTAGTGGATAAGATAAGATAAGGACCTCTCAACGCTTGACGATAAAGATGGCACTTGCCCTTTAAAAGCTGACAATCCATAATCCAGTAACACAGAATTAACAATGAATAAAACCTGAATCCTACAATTGACATACAGCTTATATTTTTTTTTAATACATACCAGATAAAACAGAACTTTGAACTGTGTTAGTTACCTGGAATGCTGTCACTTTCTGCCCTCTTCTGCTTGTCTGGCACTGGATGCTCTCCAATGCTATCAGTCCCAGAGTTACCACTGGCACTGGTGGATGACTGCAATAACAAATTGTTCTGCTGTTACACAAAAGATACTCATTCAGTTACAATTAACTGCAATACCCCCATAAAAATTCCCTATGCCTTTCGTGCCAGCAGCACATCCACACCAATCAGTCAAAGATCTGCTCCGTGTTACAGTATGTTCCACATTCCTTTCAAATCCTGCTTCACCCATACTATCATCATTCCTCCCCCCACACCCACACAATGGCATATAATAGTCAGGGTTTCCCCATTATCCTAGCAAAAGTGCTAAACCAGAGAACTGGATTTCCTCAGACATTATGGGAACTGCCCCTATTTATACTCTAAAGATATGTTTTCCTTTGACTTTAACAGACACAATGAATAGAAGCAGATGACACCATCTCCTAAAGTAATCCTTGCACCATATAGTAGACATGGTAGATCTACTCACTCTGGTCCGCTTCTTCGGTATGTTCTGCTCAATGTCCATTTCACTTTCACTCTCACTGGACAGGACAACATTCTTATCAACATCATTCTCCTCTGAGTCACTTGGTGATCCGAGCCCAACACGATCATCGTCCATGAACTGCTGACAGCCAATAAGGTATGGCAACGGTCGACTCATGTATGGGTTATGAGGTTCCAAAACTAATCGTCCTCCGCCACTGAAAGAAACACCATGTTGCACCAACTTTCACTTTGACATAGTCAGCTGAATACCAAAAATGAACCATTAAAGATGCTTGTTATATGTGAATCTCAACAGCTGAAGACCTAGTCTTAAACAATGGCTGTTTTAGCACCTGGAAAATGACAACATATTTCAATTCAGTGTAACATCACACAGAAAGATAACAAAAGTTATAGTCAGTGTAGTGACTTATTTGTATATACAGAGTGTCCCAGGAGGAAAGGACCTAACTTCAGGAGAGTGTTTCTTAGGTCAAACTATACCAATATAACCCAAAATACCTATATCCAAAGTTCAATGGTTACAGAGATATTGGCCAGAGAAAAGTGTGGATGTCTTTTGTGTCTGCATACTGTACTCTGTCCGTGACGTCATACTAGTCATATGCACTTGCCTTCAACGCGCTAATCCTGCAGTAGCCGTGGGGTG